>Ga0163162_10000639_pt1 | contig 32464 bp, 55 predicted proteins | sample S55metaG_FD_115310 | JGI IMG/M metagenome (GOLD analysis project Ga0163162, IMG submission 115310) | Switchgrass rhizosphere microbial communities from Kellogg Biological Station, Michigan, USA - S5-5 metaG | ecosystem: Host-associated > Plants > Roots > Rhizosphere > Soil | place: USA... | reverse complement strand
GTAGCTCATGTGTCCCTCATTCTACTCAATGACCTTGCTTAACTCTTGGGTGAGTATTTCCAGGACTTTGGGGGTTTCGGATAGGACGGACTTTTCGAGGTATAGCCGTTCGCCGCCGCGTTCGTGCCGGAGCAGTTCGTAATGTTGGAAGCGAGAATATGGCCCGGGGTAGTACACGTCTGCCCCGTTGGCGTGCGGGATCGTTGATGCTGAGGCGCGGAGGTCGCCCGTCTCGATGGGCGTCCGTTCGACGGCGACTTGCCGCAGATGCTCCATCGCCTTGAAGGACGCTGCGGGGATCGCGGCGAGGACGGCGTCGGTGACCTTGTCGAGGTGGATGCTGAACGTCTCGCCCATTACTTCAGGTAGATTTCGGCGTGGTCGGGCAGGTCAAGTCCTGGGGCGTCGTTGACATTCTGGGAGATAACGTGTGACACGCGCCCGCCCGATGTGACCTTGCTGTCGGGCGTGAACCGTGCCCCGTCCGTGGTCGCACAGTAGAACGTCGACGCCGCCGTGACTTGCTGGCCCGTAGCGTCCCTGACGAGCTTGACCTTGCCCTCCAGGAACCCGGGCACCGTCGCCGGGACCTGATACACATCCCCGGTCGCGCCGGTCCCCAACCATGTCTCCACGGTGACGGTGTGGACGTAGAAGTCCTCTACGCCACTCACCCGGCAATCCACGGGTTGAGCAGGTTGATCCCCGCGGCCTGGAGGATGTCCACGGCTTCGGTGCACAACTCCACAGCAGCCGCGGCGCGGGCCGAGTAGGCCGTCACTGACGAGCTGGCAGACGTGTCATAGTCCAGTGCCGCGGAACCGATCTTCTTGGCCCGCAGCGGGGCGGTGACGGCCACGCCGCCGCCGGGCGGGTCGATGCCCGCCGCCGACCACATGGCAGCCTGCGCCGTGGTCGCGTCCTTGAACGCGCCCAACGTCACAGGATCGGTCGGAAGCCCGGTCGGGTCAGTCGCGTAGAACGCCGTCGCCGTGGCCTTCCGCACCAGACCCGACGCCCGCCTAAGCAGCTGGACGGCGTTGGGCGGGGCCGTGGCACCGGTCCACGCGGACAAATCAGCCGGTGATGCGTAGATCAGTGCCACGGGGACGCTCCTGACTAGTTCGTTGCGTTGAGTTCAGCGAGGGCCTTCTTGCGTGCCAACGCCTTGACCAGTTCGTCATCGGAGAGGTACACGTTCGGGTCCGCCTCGCCGAAGAGCTGCGGGTTCGCCTTCTTCGCGTCCGCTTCCTTGATGACTTCCCAGCCGGGCAGGATGAACGTGTTCCCCGCCGCGGTCGTCTGGGTCAGGTACTTGTCATAGTGTTCCTGCGTGACGGACTGGATGCCGCCCTCTTCGTTGCGCAGGTAGATGGCGTCTGCCATGGTTTCCCTCCTGGGGATTGGTTGGGCCAAACTGACACACCACACCACCCGGGATCGCCGGGTGGCGGGTGTGACGGTTAGGACAGGACGACGAAGCCCTTTTCGTCGCGGAGCTTCGACACGCCGTACAGGACGTCCATGGTGACCTGCACGCCGAGGTTGTCGGCGTTGTAGGACATGGACACGCGCAGGACCAGGCCCGAGGTCGGGTCGGTCACGACTGCCTGGTGCACGCCCGTGCCGGCGGGGGCTTCGGGCAGTGCGCGGGAGGCGAGGATGATGGCGCCCGGGTCGAACGCGAGGTTCTTCGTGGACGTGGTCACCAGCGGCACGAGCTGGGATTCGTGGATCTTCAGGCCGTACAGGTCGGAGGCGACGAGGCCGTTGGTGATGTCGCCGCGTCCGCCGGAGTTGTAGGCGAAGAAGTTCGACAGGGACGCGTCGGCCAGGAGCGCTGCGGTGTCCTTGGTGGAGATGACCAGGTGGCGGTTGCCGCGCTGGATCTTGTTGTCGGTGAACTTCTTGTTCACGGCGCGCAGGGTAGCCGCACTCAGGTCCGTCGCGGTCGTGCCGAGGGTGCCGGAGAACGAGGAGTAGGTGCTGATCAGGTCGGTTTCGACCTGCTCGGCGAGGGCCACGATCTGCGCCGAGATGTAGGACTGCATCAGGACAGGGTTGGCCTGCGCCCGGGTGAAGTCTTCGATCAGGAAGGTGGCTTCCTTGTGCTTGTTCAGCGTCACGGTGGTGTCCGTGGACGTGGGGACCTGCTTGGTGACCGAGGAGTTGGTCGCCTTGTCATTCGCTACCAGGGTGCCCGGGTAGGGGATGTGCAGCTTCGAGCCGACCTGGAAGGACGCGACGTCGGTGTCCTTCGTGACGAGCGGGGCGAGGACGATGTTGGAGCGGAGGATTTCGAGGGCCTCGTTAGCCCAGATTTCCGGGATGAACCCGACGCCGGCTGAGGCGTTGTTGACGTTAGCCATGGTGACTTACTCCTTTAGGAGGTGATGCGGCCCTGTTGCTGGGCTGCGAGGATGTCGGATCGGTTGGCTTTGTAGAAAGCCGGGTCCGCGAGCTGGTCGCGGGTATAGGTGCGTGCCGGGCCGGAACCTCCGGTTAGGTCCGCGCCGCCAACCGGTGCCGCCTGGGTCACCTTGAAGCGGGGGTTACTGGTGGTGGCCTCACTGATGGCTGCCGCCAGGGCTGCCGTGTCGGTGGGGTCGATGCCCGCGACCTTGTTGAGGAAGGCGCGGGAGTCTAGGAGGGCGTTGGCGTCGGCTTTCGCGTCGGCTGCGGCTTTGAAGATCGCGAGTTCGCGGGCGGTGTTCGCCGCGGTGGTCTGCGCTTCGGTGAGTTGGGCTGTGAGGTTTTCGGGGGTGGCGGGTGCGTCGTCTTTGACGAGCCCGAGCAGTTTCCCGATTTCCTGGGCGTACTGGTTTTTGGCTTCTTCCGCGGCGGTCTGTTTCGCGGTGACCCGGGCGGAGGCGTTTTCTTTGCGGAGCTTGTCGATCTCTGCGCGGGCCGCTGCGGGGTCATCCCACGGGTCCTTGACCGCGGGTGCGGTCTGCGGTTCTGCGGGCGTCTCAGCGGGCGCGGGGGCCTGCTCAACGGGGGCGGGGGTTGCTGCTTCGGGGGCGAGTTCAGTCACGGTTGTCCTCCTGGGACGGTTGCGCCTTCTAGGCGGTTATTTGTTGCCGAGGTTCAGTTGTTCGCGCCGGTTCCTGCGCATCAGCCCGGTCTGGGCGGTGAAGGCGCGGACGTTCGCCTGGGCTGCGCGGACGTCCCTGCCTGCCTTGGCGCGTGCGGTGTCGGTGAGGGCTGCGGCCTGGATTTGCCGGTGCTTGCGGACTTCACGTTCGAGGGCCCGGAGCTTCTGGGTGTTCCGGTAGTCCTGCTCGTTCGCCGCGGTCCATGCGTTGGGTTTGAGCACGGTCACGCCGGGCAGGTACGCGGTCAGGGTGTGTTTGCAGTTCGGGTGGAACAGGCCGGCTGCGGTGGCGTCTTCGATGGTCGCCGCAACATGGAACGTGACGGGCTCGCCGTTGGAGGCGTCGGGTTCGGTCACATGCCCAGCCCCAACGTCGGCGAGGACTTTGCCCTCCCACGGGGCGCACAACGGGCACGGACGGCCCGTCGTGGAGATGGTGAAGTAGGTGATCCCGGCGAGGGTGAGCCGTTCCCGGTGCGAGGCGTTGTAGGCCCTTTGGGTTGCCGTCCGTGTCGCCATCTCCACATAGGTGGCGAGGTTCCACTCACGGCCCTTGACGTCGGTGAAGCCGGTCACGCCGCGGCTGGTGAGTTCCCGCCACGCCTGCGCCTGAGCCTCCGCCGGGGTCGCCTTCGTCATCACATTGTGGATCACATCCAGCGCCGGGTTGATCTGCGCCAAAGCGCCCCCGGTGGTCGCGGCCCGGTAGGCGTCGTCCGCGTAGCGGGTGATGCGCTGGGCTGCCGCGGTGAGGCGTGAGGCGAGGTCTTCGGCGATCAGCCGGGACGCGGTCACGTCGTGCGGCATGATGTCCGCCATCGGGTTAGCGACCCAGCCGGACACCTGACGCTCGAGCGCCCGGACATCCCGTGCCGCTGAGGCGTTGCCGTTCCGTGCCGCCGTGTCCGCGACCCGGTTAGCGAGGGTGTTGACCCTCACCAGCACGTCGGCGGACACTTCGCGGGACAGGGCTTGCAACCGGCCCCGCAACGACGGCGCCAAGGCAGGGTTGACGATCGCGGCCTGCACCAGTGTCGCCGAGCCCGTCACGAGCCGGGTCTCAGCGGCGACGAACACGACCGTCACCGCCGCGCTCAGCTGGTCAACTGTTGTCGGCAGGCCCGTCGCCGTTGTCTGCTGCGGTTGGGGCTGTGCCATCGGTCAGGCTCCCATCGTGTGCGAACATCGGGTCGGGCAGGGCGGGCGGGGCGTGTTCGGCCTTGATCCGCTCGACCTCCTCGGTGATCTGCTCCTCTTCCCAGTCCGGGTGGAGCATTTCGACCATGACCTCGGTCGATGCGGCACCGGCTGCGGAGAGCATCTGCAACGTCGTCGCGAGGGCGTCCATGGACGGGGTGGAGGCGTCCGGGAACTCCACCACCGGCATCGTGTCCGCGCGTCCGGGGCCGGAGAAGACGTGCTGGTCCACATCCAGCAACGCCGCGATCAGCGTCTGGACGTGGGGGCGGGCGTACATGATCTTCGCCGCCCGGGTCAGCATCGTCATATGCTCCCGCGAGTCAACTTCGGTGGCGGTGACGGTGCGGGGCGCGTGGGAGCCTTGGAACCCGAAGGTCTGCGGGGAGTACCCGCACGCCTCGAAGATCTGCTCCATGAGGAACGCCGCGGTCTCCTGGTGTTCCTGGACCCGGATCTTGAACTGCACCTGTTCAATCGGGCCCGTGCCGGTCCCGGTGTTCGTGGAGCCCTTCGCGGACGGGAGCCCGCCACCGCCGTTGAGGGGGGTGAAGAACTCTTGGTCGGCGTTGAACGTCGCACCCTCACCGGCCTTACCGGTGGACAGGAGTTCCCGGTCGATCAGGACCCGGGCCTTACCGAGGCGGATGTCCCGCTGCCACGACGTGACCGTTTCATTCAGTGCGTCGAAGAGCTGGTCGACGCCGGCGAAGTCGGAGCGTCCAAGGTTCCCGGCAACCGGGTCCTTGCGGCGCAACCGGTTCGGCTTGATGTTCGGCAGGTACACGGCGGTGAGGAGTTCGGACCCGGTCTCAACACCGGATTCGGCGTTTACCACAGCCGCCAACCCGGCAGCGTTCGGGTGGTCTTCCAACGGCACCCGAATCCCGAGTTCACCGTTGGTCTTCGCCATATACAGGCCCCACTCGACCGTGCCCGGTTCGTGCCGCTCCAGCAGCCGCCACACGGACGGGTTACCGTCGATCGGGGGCAGCTCAGACCAGAACGTCACACCCACGAGGCGTCCCCAGCGGAAGTCCGGGATCGCCGCGTCGGGTGCGACGGCGGTGAGGAACGGTTTTGTCGGGTCCGCCGCGGTGTCCCATGTGACCCGCAGGAACCCGCCACCCAGGGCGGAACTGATTTCGCCGGATTCGAGGAACTGGGCGTGCGCGTTATCATCCAGCAGGTCCGCGATCCGGGCGTTGATCTTCTTCGCCGTCTCCTCGGGGACCTCGGCAGCGGCCTCAATGGTCGGCATGTCGCCCCACAAGATCGCCGCGGACATCCGGGAGATCGCCGCAGGGATCGGCACATGGGTCTTCACCGGGCGCTGGGACTGGTTCCCCGGGTTCGGGGTGCCCATGAAGAACCGTTTCGCCTGCCCCCACAGCCCGCCCTGCGTCACCAGCCGGGTCGTGGAGTACAGGGCTTCGAGGGCTTCGATGTCGCCCACGTACCAGGCGTCGAAGACCTCGTAGTCGCCGTAAGCGGTCTTGTGGTTCAGCGGGGGCCATACTGAGCCGTTGTCGGGCAGTGCCAAGGTGGCCCCTTCCAGATCGTTTAGGTGGTGAGCAGGTCCGCCCACTGGTTTTCGGTGGTGGTCACGCAGTAGCGGGCGGCGTCCATGTAGTGGTCGGCGACCTTCACGGGCAGGTCTTTGCCTTCGAGGGCTTTCTTCTCGTCCCACGCGTATCCGGCGATTTCGGTGATGAACCCTTTGCACCGGTCGGAGACGAGGAGGTTGCCGTTGGCGATGAGGGACGCCATGGTTTTGAGTCCGTATTCGACGTCATTGTCGGCGTTGACGAGGTTGTTGATGCCGTCCATGTGCAAACGGACCTTGAACGACGCCGCAGACGGGTCCGCGATCGTCCATTCCGGGTCGAGGGTCTGGTTCGGGAGGTGACGTTCGTCCATCCAGCCCCGCAGGCGCCGGCTAAGTTCGACGTCGTCCAGGCCGTGGCCCTTCACCGTGCCCCACTCGTCAATGAGGTAGAGGCGCTGGCGTTCGAGGTTGCCCTTGCCGTCCAGTTCCCGGGAGAGTCCGAGCATGAGGGCCGCTGTGGGGTTGTTCGTGCCATAGTCGAGCCCCACACAGAGCAGGCGGGACATGTGCGGCAGTTCGCCCCACGGGACGACGTGTTTGTCGGGGTCCCACATGGGGAACACCGCGCCCTCGGCGGCGACCCACTCACCGAGGATGAACCGCTTAAACCAGAGCCCGGTGAACTCCTGCCGGCGCGCCTCCTCATACCCGGGCGGGAGTGAGGGGTTGTCGCCCATGAGGAACTTCCAGTGCCGCCAGTTGCGGAGCTGGTCCTCGCCGGGGCCGATGCGGTCCAGGAACTTCGTTTTGAACCAGTGCGCCGGGTTGTCCGGGTTAGTGGAGCCGAAGAGTTTGGCGCCGCGCACACGCATACGGCCCAGGAGCTGGGTGAAGAACTCTTCCGGGATGGTGGTGATCTCGTCCACGTAGGCGCCGCGCACCGTCATACCACGAATGGTTTTCTCAGCTTTCACGTCGGACGCGCCGATTAGGTGGACCTTCTGCCCGAAGATCGACACGGTGGGGGCGCCGTGGTTGCCGATGACACCGAGGGCCATTTCGCCGTACAGTTCCTCGGTCTGGAGCGGGGCGATGAGGTTACGCCAGATCGCATCCCGGGTCCTGCCGACCATGATCAGCTCACCCGTGCGGGGCGCGTTGCGGATGAACAGCAGCCACCGGAGCAACGTGATGATGGTCTTGCCCGAGCTGATAGCCCCGTCGCAGACGTTGATTTCAGCGGTTGAGCCGACCATGTAGGCGCGTTGCTTAGGGCTGATAGGCTCCGTCATTGGTTTCCCCGTCCTTGGTCATGCCGAGGGCTTCAATGACCTTGTCTGCCATGGACTTCGCGGCTTCGGTGTTCTCGGTCTGGAGAGGGGCGTAGTTCTTGATCGCCGTGGACGCCTGGGACGCGGCGGATTGTTCGCGGGCGTAGTCGTTCGGGGGGATGAAGGACAGTTCCGCCTCACCCTCGGACGCGCCGGTCCCGCGGAGCACCGTTTTCCAGCGTTTGGTGCCGTTCTGCACGGCCCTGATTTCGGCGACGCGGTGTTCCTGCACGGCGATCAGTTCAAGCCGCAACAGCGACACGCGCTCTTTGGCGTCGAGGACCCTGCGTGCGGTCGCCGCCTCGGTTGTGGTCCCGTCGAACTTCAACCCGTCACGGGCGCAAAACGTCGAGATCGACCCATGCGGTCTACCTGTTGCCTCGGCGATCTGGCGCTGGGTCTTGCCTTGTTTGTGGAGCTGTCGGATCTCGTCCTTGTCAGCCTCGGTCATTTTCGGAAGTCTGGGAGCCACCCTGCACCTCCTGGATGCTACGGGCTTACATGTGGTGGGTTTGGATGTAGTTGAGCCAGTCGCCGGGGCAGACGACGGTCGTGGTTGGGCGGTCTACCTTGGCGTCTCGGTAGATGTTTTCGACTAGCTGTGAACACGTGGTGGGGCCGCGGTTGTCGAGCCAGGCAGCTACCTTGTCGGGTATGCGCCAGCCTGTGAGGAAGTGCACACCGAGCGCGATGAATGACAGGTAGTCGTATCTGATGCCGGTGTCCATGTCGGCTAGGCCTGCGATGTGGTGGGCCATGTCGTCGCTGTGGTTGTAGCGTGACCAGACGATGTTCTCGAAGTAGCTGATGGGGCGGCGGCGCGATCCACCAGGCTCGGCGCTGATGCACTCATGGTCACTGATAGCAACGATGGTGTGATGCGCCCTGCTGCCCGTGACGCGTTCAATGGCTTTGCCCATCCACCCGCGGCTATCAACAACGCACCCAACCTGACCAGTGAGCATGCCGTCTCCTAAGCCGTTGCGCCGGGCAGTGTGGTCGGCCACGGGTCGGCGGTGAACCACGTAGCCACCGCCCGATCGCCCTGGTTTACGGCTTTCACCATGATGTATAGGCCGGTGTCGTGGACGTTGATGAACCCGTTGTAGTCACCATTGCTATTGATGGACGGGTAGTAGTGCGGGCCAACGAGAGGGGTGAATCCCTGCGGCCAATCCATCACTTTGACGCCGTAGACCGCTGTGATGGCTGACAGGTTGTAGCCGGGAAGGGTCAGTTCGACTTGCTGCCCCACACGCCGCAACGTCATTACGTCTGGGCCGCTCTTGGAGACGACGCCTGACCCTGTGATTAGGTTGTCGATGTTGCGGACGCCGGTGTCGCCGTATTGCACGGTCCAACCCGTGTTGCCCGTGCCGGATGTTTTGATCCAGCGCACGGCCCCGTTGGTGCCTGCGGTGTCCGTGTAGTACGTGCCGGGGTTCGCGGTGACGGCGGCCTCGGGGGTGCCGGTGCCGCGCATCTCGTAGTTGGGGATCGCGACGGCCCCGGTCATGCCGTTCACGGAGGTGACGGGCGCTGACGCGACGGTGACGGGCGCGGCTTTGACACCGGTCGGGATGGACTCCAACGCGACACTGGTTTGCCCGGCGAGGATCTGGAACGTGACGGTCGTGGACCGCATTTCCTGCCCGACCCGCCACAGGATGCTCGCGGTGTAGTACCAGTTCTTGACTGCCGCCCCGGTCGTGTCCACGAACCCGGCCTGATCGACGTGGGGGAGGCTGATCGAGCCGGTGCCGGTGTCGGCGGTTGCGGTGTCGGTGAACGTCCCGAGTTGTGTGTTGGTCGCAGCCCAGATGATGGTCTGGGATGGGCGGATGGTGAGTGTTGCTGTGCCGGTGGTGCCGGCGAAGCTCTCTGGCGGGTTGAAGGTGACAGCGCATGTGGTGATGCCGGGCGGGAGTGCCATGCGATGCTCCTAGTCTGTGAAGGGTGATTCTGTTGGGTCAGCCGTTACTGGTTATGCAGGAGATGCAGAACAGCACCCAGCACCCAAGCAGCAGGTACGTCACGCGGTGAGGATCGTCAGCGAGGACAGGTCGAACCCTGCTTCGGTGACGTCGAAGACCATGAGGCCCGGGTCGGAGTCGCGGCCCTGGACTTGGCGGAACCAGTCAGAGCCGTTATCCAACGTGGGGGCGCCGAGGCAGTACCGTTGACGCCCGCTGACGGGGTTACGGCCCGCGACGGAGGCGCTGAAGGAGTGGTAGTGACCGTGGACGAGCACGTCAGCCGTAGCCGCTGCTTGTGCACCGAAGGCCTGCTTCTGCCACCACGTCACAGCCTGACCCGGGCCGAACTGGTTACCATGCACGAGCCCCACGCGGGTGCCGTAGAAATCCACAGCGACGGACTCGTCATACTCGGCAGGCCGCACCCATGAGACGTCCATGTTGGCGGCGTCGGTGACCTTCTGGACCTGCTTGTGCATGAACAGGCCGAGGTCATCGCTGGGGCGCCCGAGGTTCTGTTTGCCGCACCGCCACGCAGCGTGGTTCGACGGGATGCCTGCGACGGTTACTTCGGCGTGCTTGTGAGCGAGGTTGATGTACTCGAACAGTTCAGTGCCGTAAGTGTCGAGCTGGCCCGACAGGCTGAGGTCGTTCGTGAACATGGGGTTGCCACCGGACTCGAACCCCTCGATCCCGTCACCAGCATCAGCCAGGAGGATTGCCGAGGGGTTCCGATCTGTCAGAAGCTCATCCAGTTTCTTACGGATAATGGTGGAGCGTTCGATCAGCTCAGCCGTGCCGCCGCGTGAACCGGTCTTACCGATCTGCGGATCAGCCCACACAATGACCGTCGCGCGGTCCTGATAGGGCGGCGTCGACTTCGGTGTCGCATGACGTGCCGCAGCGTACAGGGCCGGGAGGTCCACTTGTTCAGGGTTGTCATCCAAACCAGCAACAGGGCGGACGTTATTTAGCTTATTCCAGAAGCCGCCAGCAGGGTTCGACGTCCAACCCCACGTGAACGTGACCTTGTCCGGGTCCTGCCCCTTGGAGGCGATGAATGCCCGGTAGTCGTCATGGCCCCACGGCTCGTGACTGAACCGGGTGTAGTGGTCACCGTTCGCGTCATGCGTCTCAGACTCGCCGCCAGTGGTGACTACGGCGACGCGGTCGCACACGCATTTCCCGGCACGGTGGTCGTTGATCTGTGACTTGCTGATCCCGGTGTGCTTCGCGGCCTGCCTGGAGGTCATCGCCTCGGCGTTCGGTGTGGCAACAGCCCCATATTTACAGCGCGTCATGATGTGTCCCGTCTGCTTACGGTGGTGAAAGGGTGCCCGTTCTTTGTGGTTCCGCTGAACTGGGGCGATAAGGTGCGGTTGGGGTCTCTTGGGCGGCATGGTTGCGTGACGTTCCAAGGACGTAAGGGGCGTGGCTGACCGTGCCGTACGGTCAGTTAGGGGATTGGCAAATCCCACCACGATTCGCCCGAGCCCCAGGATCGTTTTATGAGCCCGGGGAGGGCGTTGCCATTTGCCGCATGGGTGCGACTTGGGGGCAATGGCTTGCCCACTATGCGAGTGCACGGCCAGGTGACATGCACTGCGGCCAGACGCCGAAGCGACTGGGGTTTGTTGGTGCGCTGGCAGCGTTCCGAAGCAGCGGAGTGTGCTTCACGAAAGCGCGGAATACCCGTACGGTCGCATCGCGGCTCATATCGTGTTGACCAGCGCACCAAATCTAGGGGGTGAGTTCGCCTCTGCGGATACGTTCTCGTCGGATCGCGTGGAACGCGGCCCGAATCTGGAGGTCACTGGCACGGCTATCCCAATCACGGAAGCACTCCCACAGGAAGTTCTTTAGTGCCGGGAACTCGTGCATCTGCGAGGCTATGTTGTGCCCGTAGTAGAGCCCGCCTCGGATCTGCCGGGCATGCTTGGCCCTCACGGGGTCAGCGCCTTCACAGCCGCGACCAGCACGGCGTGGGCTTCGATGAGGGCTTGCTGTGCGGTGTGCGTCCTTGGTTCGGGGATCAGCACGTCAACCCGTTCCGCGAGCTGGGAGAGGACCGCGGCGTCATTCAGGCCAGCGACCACATCCGGGTGAGCCGGCGTGTGAGTGTAGCGCTTCACCGGACACCCCTATCGTCTTCGACATGCTTGAACAGTTGGCGTGATTCATCAACGATGACGGACACGAACGGCTGGACCTTGTCGCGGTGCTTCAGCCAGTGGTGCCTACAGAACAGCAGCTCACCCGTCGCACTGGACGGGAACGTGAGGATTGTCCACACGTACGCGCGTGAACCGCAACGGTCGCAACGGTCGGCGTGGTTCAGGATCGGGGCCGGCGACACCACAGCAAGGCTCACGGCAACCCCGATCGTTAGGTGGACGCACAAAAGGCCCGGGGTTTAGTCCGGGCCTAATGGCAAGGCGGCACTTTTGTGGGGATTGCTGCGTGTGGACCCCGCGTCACCTCTCGGCGATGCACAGCCGGCCGTCCACCATACGGAGGCAATCGCCGGGGCTTGACGCGAGTACGCGCCGATTCACGAAGAGCCCCCATTCCTGGAGGCTCTTTCGCTACAACTCAATTGTAAGTTCAACCGCGTATCAAAGTCAACACCTAAATTCGTAAGAGTTACACTTCGTTTCAAACGCCGCGCTTGATGGCTACAAATGCCACAGCAATCAAGACGTAGAAGACGAAGGCCCCCGCCTGCACCCCGAGCACAATACCGAGCGCCTTCCACCAGCAGCCGCGCAGGATGTTCACGGTAACCGTGAGGACTGCCGTGAATATTACATAGAGCACCGCAGCTATCGTCCAGCCGATCATGCTGCGTCGTCACCGTAGTTGGCTGCCTTAGCGACCCTCATCATGGCCTCTTCGGTGCCGGTGGCGATGATGTCGTAGTGCGTGTACTCGGCGTTCATTCGCCCCGCCATGAAACCACCCGCGAACGAGCTTTCAAGGACAAGTACGGGGCCGGTGGAATCGCTCATGCCGCTTCCTCTTTCGTAATCAGTGCTTTGACATCGCCGAGCCGGTACATGGGCCGCAACACTTTCCCGTCCTCTGAGCGTTCGGGGTTGACCCTGACGAGTAGGCCGCGTGCTGCGAGTACCCGGATGTAGTCGGCACCGACCGTTTCGCCGTGGACTTTGGCGAGGCGTTCGGAGAGGGCTTTGGGGTAGCCAACAATGTCGTCGTCGGTAGCGCGGGCGTAGGCTTTCGCGGTGGACCGCCAACCCTGCACATCCTCGTACACGACGGAGCAGGTCCGGCAGGTCGCTGTGTTCCCGCCTGCGTGGGTGAACAGTTCCGTGTTGTCCGTGGGGCAGGTGCCGGCGAACTCGGCCTGCGTCGCGGTGCGTGTGGCCTTCTCACAGTCGCGCACCAACGCCCGGAGTGTGGGTTCAACGTCGCACGCCCACGACTGGGTCCTAAGCGTGCCGATGTGCGACAGGACGTAACTGGAGAGTGCGGAGGAGTCCCGGCCTGTGAGCCTGGCACCCGTGACCTTCGCGAGTTCGAGCGCGGTGACCATGAGGTACTTGTCCAACGCGATGTGCGCGTCGAGTGCGGCCTCGTTCACCGGCAACGGCGCGTGCAAACTACCCGAACTGCTGACCCGCTCACCGTAGCTGGCCGTCAGACTCGCGCGCGGAACAGCCCGCACCAGATCCCCCACCACACTATCCAGCTCCCCCAGCAACCACTCCAAACCCTCACAACACGTGTTGCACAGGTATATGCCGTCCGGGGTGGACTCGCACGTGCAGGTCATTCGCTGGCCTCCAGAGCCTTGGGCGGGTAAACCCCAACGAGCCCGTCCGAGATTTCCTTGCGCGATGCATGATCCGCTGCCTCAAAGACCATGTCGACAATGTCCTTCGCCGTCTTGAGGACGTCTGCCGGTTCGATGAAGACTTTGCCAACCTTGCTGTACGGTGCGGAGAGCGAGCTGCTAGACCAATCCCGGTAACGCTTCGGGTCGGTGATCTGCTTCTGAAACAGGACCTCATCCTTGACATGCTCGGGAGTGTACTTTGACAGCTCCCACCAGCGATGTCCACGCGTCACGCGCGCCGGGACCGTCACCTTCTTCATGAGGCAAACCTTGTAGCCGTCGTCCACCTCAACGGAGCCGTAGCCATATGGGAAGTAATCGATCCGCGAGAACTTCCGCACTTCCCACCAGTGGCCTTCGGGTACCTCGGGTAGCCCGGTCGTGTTGTCGTGCTTCACGTTCATGCCGCCTTTTCGAGGATGTCGAGGATTCGGGTGAGTTCGAGGGTTCCGTTGCCTAAACCGTTGCGGAGGAGGTACGCGGCTTGACGGCAACGACGCTCCCACGGGTCCGTCGCGGGTTCCTGGTCGCGGGCCTGAGCCTCAAGGGTGTCCTCGGTCATGCTGTCACCGCCAAGTACCCCTTGACGTAGCTCATAGCGTCGTGCCACGTGTTGAAGCTGCGGCAAACGCAATACACGCTGTCGGCGTCTTCGCATGCCCTCTCCATTGCCCACCACAAGTCGACGGGCCTTGACTTCCAAACTCTCCACTTGCTCATGCTGTCCACCTGTGTTGTGTGAGTCGTGATTGGGTGCGTGCTTTGATGCCGGCTGCTTCGTGGACTAACTCCCACGCTGACCTGGCTTCGGGTCGTGTGCCCAACGCTGCGGCCTCGGACGCGAGGCGGGCGTGGTTCGCTTCCTGCCGGATAAGGTCCGACTCCAACTTCCGGGCCAGTATCCGGGCGACAAGCTCCGGGCCGTCCAACGTGGGCGCCGTCACGCTGAGGGCTCGCAGTCGCAAGGCTTTGTCAGCCAGCACGTGCCGCATACTTCGGCTTTGCGTTCAGGCTGGGCCGAGCCCTCGCAGTCCATGTGCACGAGCGTGCCAGTGTTGTCCGTGTAGGTGATGTCGTCGCCGATGTGGATGCGATCGTCGCATTCAGCACACCACCCGGAATACTTCGCCTCGAAGCTCATTTGTGGGCTTTCAGGTTTTCGTTGATCTTGGCGAGGTTGTGCGTGATCCGTTTGATCGCCCGCACGTCGCGGTAGTCGTGGCCGTCCTCATTCAGGTTGTCCACGAGGGTGATCAGTTCATCAATGATGGTCATGACATCGCCGCTTCGATGTAGGCGTTCAGGGCGGCAATCGCAGCCTCAGCTTCGGGGACGGTTCGCTTGGACCTGAACTCTTCACACGCCATTGAAGCCTTGACCTGTAGGTGCTCGACTCGCTTCTCCGAAATCAGTGCTTCGGCTTCCGCGGAGTCGATTGGCTCCAACTTGGCCGGGATGTCCCACGAACTACCGCGCCCATATTCCGACCATTGGCCCTCGGCGTACTTGCTCGGGACGAACTGAAGATCATACTGCCGCGATCCTGTGTCTACCGTGACAATGATCCGGGTCTTGGTTAGGCGGGACACCTTGCCAGCCTGGATGCTCTTGACGTTGTATTTGGTCTTGACGACAAGGACGCCACTTCCTGGCGTTGCCCATTCGGGGAATGTTATTGCTTCAGTCATGGCGCTCATCTCCACTTTTCCGGGCCCGCTGCTTCGGACCTATGGTTCAATTCTACACCTCGTTTCGTGGTTTGAACGAAACTAGGTGTAACTGTTTTCGGGCAAATGTTAGGGCCTGGAACCCGTCAGGAGGGCTACGAGGTCGCGTGTGGTCATGAGAACAATCTGGTCGCCCGGGTCTGTCGTCCCGCGGCGTTTGGCGATCACAACCCCCGCCACGGCCCCCAGGTGACCACGCTCCGTCTCAGCCTCAGCCAGCCAAGGACCGACCATCAGCCGGCCCCCATATTCTTTGCACTCAATCGCCACGGGCAAGCTGTTGAACGTCTCCACATTCAGGATGTCCCCACGATCACGCGCCCCATACTTCGGCATCTTGTCGATGAACCGGGACACGTGCAGCTTCAGGTAATCCGCGACAGACCGCTCATGCCCACTCCCCGCGGCCTTCGCCGAACGCCTACTCCGCGCCCGCGAACGGGTCGCGCTTGCTTCTTGCGAACCATTCTCAATAGTGGTCATGCTGCTACCTCATCTGCGATCTCTTGGTGTGCGTCGCACGGGCTTCCGTCGAGACCTGGCATGCAGTAGCGGTTGTCTTCAGGGCATCTGGTCAAGCGTTCGGCGTTGTTCGCGTCGCGGATTGCCCACCATGTTCTGATGTGTCCCAAGTAGTTGTCCCGAGTGACCTGCGAGACTTCCTCGAGCACGTGTTCCCAGTGAGCGTTATTGCCTACCCGCCTGACCTGCCGTTCCGTGAGTGGCTCAGAGCCTTTCCAGTGGTTCGGAATGATCACCTGAGTCACGAGCAGTTCAAACTCTTCAACGGACAGCGGTCGCCTCTCGAGCCTCATTTGCCGTCCTCCGTGTGGTTGTTGCAGACCCAGCCGTGACCCTGTTTGGTCATTTCGGTGACGGGGTGTTTGCGGGCTGGTGTGCATTCGACGCAGAGGCGGGGGGCCATGATGTTCCCGGCTGCTTGTGTCTTGGCAGCTTCCCAGTGCTCATCCCAGAGGATCGCTGCGGGGGTTGTGGCTTTTTTGTTGTTCCAGGTCTTCTCCGCCGCCGCCATCACCTGGGTCAGTGAAGCGCCCCGTGATGCTGCTTGCTGTAGTGAGTGCATGATGCCTTTCCAGTGCCAGCCGGGGCGTCGTCGTTGGATGATCCAGTAGAGGTTTTTGGCGTCTTCTTCATCGAATTTTTCTGTCATGGTGTGAGACCTTCGCGTTAAGTAGGTGACGTCGGCGGCGGAAAGTACCCCAACTTCTTTAGAAGCTGCCAACAGCGTGAGGTGAGAGTAGTTGTTTATGGTTATGTTTATGGTGCTAAGTTTTGCTAGCCGTTTGCTAAAGCAGACCGTTAGCACGTGCTAAGCGTTTGCTAGCCTGCCCGGGCCTCTTGACAGTGCTTGCACCCGATCTCGAAGACTCCCTTTTTGATGTGGTGCCTGGTGTGCGCCCCAACCCCGCCGGCCCCTGCTTTGTTGGCTTTGTACTCCGCGATTTGTTGCTTTGAGTGCTGGTGTATGAGGTAGTCGTGGAGCTGGTATCCGCCTTCGTGTTCTTCGACTAGCCCTGCTTCGATGAGTTCCTTTCCTGCCCTGGTGCCGCGCATGTTGAGTTCGTGTTTGCTGAATTTGCCGTCGCTTTGGGCGTCGTTGCAGTCGGCGATGAGTTCGACGTGGAGCCGGAACGCTTTGTCGCTGAGTGTGCGGATCTTCCGGTGCCTCGGGTACTCGTTCGTCAACGTGAAGTACGGGCGCGTGTCCTTGGTCATGCTGCCTGGTCTTCCATGCGGAGCAGTCTGCGTGCGAGGTCGGCCCGGTTGTGCTTTTCGAGCCGCGACCTGAGCGTTCCTTCGCGTCCGGTGTAGCCGACAGCTTTGAGGATGTAGTGGCTTCCTTGGTGCGCTTTGAGGAGCCACTCGATTTCTTCGATGAGGACCTGGCTGTTAGGCGTAGTCGGGCGCCGGTATTTGTCACAGTTCTTGGTCCATGCCTTCTTGCACGGTTCGCAGCGTTCTTCGCCGCGGTGAGTGTGTGCGCGGTAGCCGGCTGCTGTGCCGCAGGTTTCTCTGTAGACGGTGGGGTTCTTCATGCTGCCTTCCTTGCTGCGTCGTGTGCCGCGGCCTCAGCGGCGGCTTTGCGGAGTCCTGCGGGTCCGCCGTGGATGGGGCGGGGCTGCTTAGCGAGTTCGAGGGCGTGCGCTTCCCAGTAGTCCCACGATTCTTGGGTGGGTTCGTAGGTCGCCCTCATCTTGAGTTTGTGTTTGGCGGCTTCGATGCGGGCCAGTTCGCGGCGTTTCTCGATGATCGCGTCTTCGATCTGCTGTTCGACTTCGCGGTACTCCTTCAGCTTCTTGTTGAGGTCTTTGACGTTGGACTGACCGGGGAGGTAGTTGCTCATTGTGGTTCCTTCCTGTGGTGCCCCGACCGTGGTGGACGGGGCACCTTTTCGTGGGTTAGTGAAACGGGGTGTAACTGTTAGCGGGCAAAAATGTGGCCTAGAACGGGGGCTCGGAGTCGGGCCCGTTACCCCAGCCCGGCGAGTTGTTGCCGGTTGACGCCGTGGAGGTGGCCCACGGATCGGTTTGGGCGGTACTGGGACTGAAACCGGCAGGCTGTGCAGTGTTGCTGAAACCAGCGCCCGCTGCGGGCTGGTGCCAGCGGAGATCCTTGCCGATGGTGTCCACACGGAGTTCGATCACGGAGCGCTTGTTGCCCTCCTTGTCTTCCCACTCGCGGGTTTCGACCTCGCCCCGGACAATGACCGAGTCGCCTTTCTTCAGGGCGTCCGCGACGTTCTCACCGAGGCGCTGCTTCTCGCCCTGGTTCCATGCCGCGCAACGCCAGAATGTGGCCGTCTTGTTCTTCCACTCGTTGGTGTTCTTGTCGAACGTGCGGGCGTTGGATGCGACTGTGAAGTTAGCTACCCCGGCCCCGCCCTGCGTGTACCTGAGTTCCGGATCTCCGACGAGTCGGCCAATGACAGTGATAAAGGTTTCGTTCGACATTCTCATGCTGCTTTCTTGTGGTTTGGTATTTCGTGAGGGTGGCTTGTGGTGTGGAAGTGGTTTCCCCGCGGGCATTTGTAGATGACTTGTCGGCGGATGGTGCGCCCTTCCTTTCGGGCCTTCCACGTCATTCTCTTGATGAGGTTTCGGGCGCCGTCGTAGGTGTGCGCGTCCTTATGGCAAGGCGGGTGCATCGGCGGGGGTTGGCTTGGCGAGGAGCTGGATGCTGTCGAGGATGCCGGGTTCGGCGCCGGCTGCTTGGGCTTCGGACCAGAGTGCCCGGAGCGCGTCGACGTCGGTGAGTTCCCCTGCTTCCTCGAGCCAGTCGCGTTCGACGCGTTCCCCCAAGTCCTCCATCGGGGCCGGTTCGGGTTCGGGGTCGGCGTTCATGGCCTGCTGAACCCGCGACGCGGGCTTGGCGAACGTGGGGGCGGGTACGGGCGCCCCGTCCTTGTCGACCTCGGCGCCCAACTCCTCCGGGGTGTAGATCACGCCGTAGAGGGCGTCTGATGCGCCCATGCGTGCCACCTCGGTGATGGCGCGGGAGCGGAGCATCGCGGCGGGGTACGCCTTCCATGTGGCGGTGTTGAGGTTCGCCTGCCGCGCTTTCGCCATGTCCCACCGTGCGACGTACTCGAACTCGGGGTCGTCGGAACGGATGAGGACGGCTTCGGCGTAGGTGTCGTCACCCGTGACCCGCAGCTTGTGCCCGGCCCGGCGCACGGATGCGGCGATCAGGTCAGCGGACGCGGACGGCTTCCCGCTGATCACGTGGATAGACGTGATCGCGTGGATGGGGGCGATGCCCAGCGCGTCGGCGTACTCCAGAGCGAACAGCAGGTTCGCCGGCTTCCCCTGGTAGTCGCGGGGGAGCAGGGAAGACCCCGCCATGGCCTGTGCGTACTGCATCTTCGTGGCGAGGGTGTTGCCCTCAGCCTTCACGATCTCGTTCATGCTGCTGCTCCTAGTTTGTTGTCGGCGTCGTAGATGGCGTATTTGGGGAGTGGTACGGGGTCGCCCATGCGGTATCCGGGCCACGTGTCCGTCAGTCGGCATTGTTGGTAGAGGCGGATCGCCTTTTCGTTGAGGGCGCGTCCGGTGGCGATGGCTTCCTCATCGAGTTCGATGACGTTCACCAGGTAGGGGGCTGTCTTTTCCTGGACGACGAACGCCATGCCTGGGTCTTTGGACAGGCCCAACGCTTTGGCGGCGTCGATGTAGAACGCGGCCTGCTGGTGGTAGCCGTAGTCCGCCGCACTCTTGGCGAACTTGAACCGGTCAGCGCTGACGGACGTCTTGTAATCCGTGAGCAACAGCCCCGGGCCGCGGTGGTTCGGGAGCCAGTCGAACCGCGCCCGCAACCACACGCCCGTTTCGTGCTGCCAGAACGCCGACTGCTCAGGGAGCCCGTCCGACAGGAGGAACATGGCTTCCTTGTGGGTTTTGATCTGCTCAGCCATCGCCAACACCTGGGCGTAGTCCTTCGTCAGGAGCGGCGTCAACCCTTTGGCGTGGGCTTCGTCGCGGGCCTCTTTCGCGGCCTTGGACATCCAGTTCGGGGCGTCGACCACCACAATCCCGGCGTGGTCCCCTTCGAGGATCACGGAGTGCGCGGCGGTGCCGAGGTCGAACGCGTCCGAGTGGTGCGGGTGGGTCTGGTCGTAGCGGAAGTGCGCCGGCGTCTTGTCCAGGATCTTCCGCGCCCCCGTGCTGCTGAGCGAACCGTCCGGGGTCGGGTCCGAGTGGTAAACGTCGTTCGGGATGCCGGAGTAAATGCCCGGCTTCGTGATCGTTACGCTCATTAGTTGAACTCCTCTAGGTCTAGTGGTGTGGTGTAGGCGTCGTCTTGTTGGCAGGCGCAGTCTGGTTTGCACATTCCTGCGCTGGTGCGGGTTGGCGGTTTGGGCGGGTCTTCATCCCGCCAGTCGTTCACAGGTCACCGTCCGGGTTGTTGGAGTCGGTCATGAGCCGGTTGATGGTGGCCCGGGCGTGGGCTTCGATATCGGCCCATCCTTCGGTTTCCCAGTCGCGGCGTTCGGGGCGGTGCACTTCGAGGTTCCCGGTAAGCTCGATCACTTCGAGGCCTCCGCTTCTTCGATCTGTTCGAGCGCTTTGGCGATCTTCTTAGCGCCTTTGGTGTCATAGCCCCACGCGGGTCCGTAGTAGTGGCTCAGTTTGATTAGTTCTTCCTTCGTGAATGAGATGCGTGCGCTGCTCATTTGCGTGCCTTTCCTGTGGTGCTGATGGGTAGGTCTGCGTCGTATCGGAACGCGGGGCCGATCATGAGGCCCGCGGTGACGAGCAGAAGGACCAGGATCAGGGCGTTCACTTGGAACCTTCGTTCTGCCCGAGGATCTTTGCGATTCGAAGGAGAATGGCGAAGTCGCTAATCTCGTCGTCGCCTTGGTCGATGAGCTTGCTGATTTCCGCGAGGGCTTCGGCGTCGTTCATGCTGCGTACCTCCGTGCTGTGAAGCCGGCCGCCTGGAGGACGAAGTAGAGGTCTTCGCGGAGTTGTGATTCGAGGGTGTCGAGGATGTCGGGGGCGTTGTTGACTGTGAGCGCCCGGTTCCGGTCAAGGTCGGGGTGGGTGCCGCATTCGACGGACTGAATGCCGTCGAGCGTGGTGAGCGTGTCAGCCAGTGACCCGTGCCTGATGTCCGCACCGATCAGGGCGGTGATGTCGTCTTCGAGCTGTTCGATCCGGTCCAACTCCGCCATCACGCTCTCACTGCGGGCTGGTTCGTCTTCGATGAACTGGGAGCACATTTCCCGGATGATCTGCCGGGCCTGGGGTTCCGTAACGCGGCCCATCACGCAACTACCTTTTGGTACCCAGCGGCGAGGATCGCGTCGGCGATCTCTGCGATCAGGTCCGCCTCCTCGTTGGCGGGGGTGAAGTCGTCCTGGCTCATGGTGCCGTAGCTCCATGCTTCCCAGACGCGGGTGCAGGCGTAGACGTCGCCGGGCAACTCGCTGGCAATCAATTCGGCCAGTTCATCCCGGGCGCTCATGCTGCTACCTCAGCTTCCGTCTCGGTGACGGCCATGATGGACGGTGCGCGGTGCTTGCCGAAGCCGGGGAGGATGACGGGCTTCACGCCGTGGAGGCGTTCCATGTTTGCTTCGAAGCGCCAGAATTCGAGGGTTGCTTCGTTCGGTTCTGCGCGGTGCTTGGGGGCGTTCATTTGGTGTCTCCTTGGTGGTTTTGTGCTGATTCGTTTTTGCAGACGGCTTCGAGGTCGGCTGCGTAGTAGATCTGGGTTGATCCATCGGCGAGGGTGATTTGCACGATGGTCGGGCTGATCCGATCGAAGGTGATTGGCGCCGTGTGCGTTGTGGACCAGATCGTCGTCACCGCCATCACGCGGCGTTCTTGTCTGCGTCGTTGTGGGTGAAGAGTTCCAGGCGTTTAGACTTCGCTGCTTCGCCCGCGGCTTCCGCGTCAGTGAAGTAGCCAAGGTGGATTTGCTTCCCGTTATGACACACGGTCGCCTGCCACAAGCCCGGCGTATTGGTCTTGGAGACACCGCGGAAGCCTGACTTGTTTGTCGCGTTGGCGCCTCGGCGGTTCTCCATGTTTTGCTTCCGGCTCACCCGGCGAAGATGGCTTGGGTTGACGCAGGCCGGGGTGTGGCAGGTGTGGTCGACGTGCTCGGCGGTTGCCACTCCAGTTACCAATTCGATGGAGAAGCGGTGCGCCTGCTGCATTTTTTCGCCGTTCCAAAAATGCCCGTAGCCCGTCCGCGTGCACGCTGCCGTCCAGAGCCAGCATCCTTCGGTCTTGTTGACCTTGGCCCAGAAGCGTTCTTCGGCGGCCCTCATGCTGCCACCTGCTCGGAGTCGTATCGCTTGATTGCGAGGGGTTTGACGCCGAGTAGGTCGGCGATCTTGGAGAGGTGCCGGTTGCTGAGTGGTTTGCGTCCGGCTTCGATGTTGGCGAGGTGCGAACGGCTGATGTCGACTTCGCGGGCCAGTTCGTCTTGCGTGTATCCGTAGCGTTCGCGGAAGGCCTGGATGGTTTCGCCGACTCTTTCGTTCTCTGGGTTCTTGGGGGCTACCCCCGTTCCTGTTGTTCTCATGTGATGACAGTAGCAGGTAGTGGAAACAATAGGAAGTCCAAAAGGGAAGAAGTAGGAAACAATCGGTAGTTCCGCGAAACGGCGCGGATTTCGGGCACGAAACTGGATGTATGTTCGGATAACCACACCTTTGTATTTCGCGCGTTTCGCCCCGATGTTTCCGGCAATGATTCTTTGTGTTTCTCACCCGGCCCGTGCCAATGTGAAGCCATGAGCAGGACCGGGCAGCACCTAGTTGCACGGTTGTGGTTCGGGTAGTGACTACGGGCACGTACTGGAAAAGACCAGTACCCCGTTTGATTGCCGGAAGGCAGGAAGTGGTGAATCGTGGCAGGCATGAACATTACGGGTGAGCAGATCAAGGAACAGCGTGAGCGCCGGCACCTCACCCAGCAGGAGTTAGCAGATGAGCTGGGCGTCTCGCTGCGAACTGTTGGTAGTTGGGAACGGGGAGAATCCGTGCCGCGTTCGAGGATGGGCGCAATCCGGGAAGTCCTGCACATGGAGACGCCAGACGACAACCGGGCCGAGCTGTCACGTCTGATCAAGGAGGAGATGGATGAGTCGCGGCGTGGTCCTTATGACGTTGCTAAGGGGTGGACGTCGTCGGCTTTGCGGTCGTTCTATTTCTGGCGTGATGGTGACGTGACGCCGTTGAAGAAGTCGCGCCCGATGTTGGAGGATGCGCTTGGTTGGCGTCGGGGTGTGGTGACGGAGATTCTGGAGGCGCCGATCACGAAGACGTTCACACTGTCCGAGGTGCGGGATTGGGCCGCGATGCCTGAGCCTGGCCTTGTGAAGGCCCGGGATTTGTCTAACGCTGATTTGGGCATGGAGGTTATCCGGCGTCTTGATGGGCTGGAGAAGGATAACGAGCGGTTGCGGGCAGAGAATGAGCGTTTGCGTGGCGGCAGCGTGGTGCCGTTGGGTGACGATCAGGACATGTATGACGTGGCGGCGCATGGGACGTCTGCGGGCCGAAACATGGAGCACCTTGAAGCTGAGGATGAAGACTAGCGTCTGACCTGCGGTGATGCTGCTTATAACTGTTTGTTATCTGATTTATGCGAAAATCGTGACCGTTCTAGAACATACTTTCGAACAAAACTGTCAGGTAGTGCCCTTAGGCTCTACCCAATCAGCACCACTGGGGGGCTGGGGTTACGACAGTTTGCGGGGCTCGTTGTGGTTCAGGTGGTTACGAAGCGATTGTCAGATGGTTACGCCGGGTACACGGACGGGGTGAACATCTTCCTAGATGACCGGCTCAGTTCGGAGCAGATGTTGTGCACCGTCCTTCATGAGTCGATCCATTTGGAGCGGGGCCATGTTGGGCATCAGTCGGAGGCGGTGGAGATGTCTGTCAGGTATGAGACGGCGCGGCGCCTGTTGCCCCTAGACCGTATTGTCGGGGTGTGTAAGGACGGGAAGTCGCTGGGGTCGATCGCGAGGGATCTGAGCGTCACCAGGCAGGTGTTGATGGATCGGGCCGCGACCCTCACCGACTCCCAAGCCAGTGACGCCGGCTGTTGGGAGTGCCAAAAATGCCCCGCCATCCAAATGCGCGCCGCAATGATGGTCCCCGCGTGACTTACTTGACATTTCATGGGAAAATGGAGTATAAGCACTTCACTATAATCGGGGGTAACGGGTGCCACGTCCACAGCTAGCCATAGGTGACTACGGCAACATCAATTCCACCAAAGTGCGGGACAAGCTTTGGACGTCGATGGCACGGTTTCGGGACATGGATGGCGAAACGCGGCGGGTGAGTGCGCAGGGCCCGTCCCGTTCCGCCGCTGAAGCCGCGTTGAGGGTCAAGTTCAAGGAACGCTCCTCGGCGGCTGAGCTGAACGCAGAGTCCCGCGTAACCGAACTCGCGGAACGGTACTGGGCCGCTAAGCAAGAGGACGGGCTGGCCCCGAACACCCTGTACAACATGCGCCGGGCACTCGATAACCACATCATTCCGCGGCTCGGGAAGCTGCGCCTCCGGGAATCGACCCCGCAGCGCCTGGATGTCGTCATCCGGGACATTACTAAGGAGAACGGGCCCGGTACCGCGCATGTGGTCCGGTCGGCCTTGTCTGGGATGTTCTCCCTCGCGGCTCGGTGGGGTGCGGCGCCGGCTAACCCGGTCGCGTTCACGTCCGTCCCGAAGCTTGACACTAAGCCGATTCGGGCGTTGACCGTGACGGAGCTGTGGATGATGCGTCAGCATGCGGTCAAGGTCTTGTCGGTGCGTAATCCGAGGGGGCCGTCGCGCCGGAAAACCCCGCTGGACGTCATGGACCTGCTGTTGGCTACGGGGTGCAGGGCGGGGGAGTCCATTGGGTTGGCATGGGAAGACGTCCATTTGGATGATTTGGTGCCGTGGGTTGAGATCCGGCAACAGGTTGTGTTCGCCCCGGGTAAGGGTCTTCTGCTGACGGCGACGAAAGAGCATGACATTCGGAGGTTGCGTCTTCCCCGGTTCGCGGTGGAGATGTTGCTGCGTCGTCGGGGCGAGGTTGTGGGGCCGATGGTGTTTCCGTCTTCGACGGGTGGGTTGTTGTATCCGCAGAGTTTTGGGGCGTCGTGGCGGAACATGTTCGCCCCGGACAGGGATGCGAAGACCAGGCTCACGGATAAGGAACTGGATGAGCAGTACCCGTGGCGGTGGGTGACGCAGAAGACGCTACGCAAGACGGTCGCCACGTTGGTGGCTGCTGAGCACGGGTCTGTGATGGCGTCCAGGCAGTTGGGGCACGCGTCGGACGCTGTCACCCTCGCCCATTACATCGCACCGAATAGGACCCCGTTGGATGTTGGGGAGGTTCTGGAACTCGCTTACTCGACGGGTACTCGACGGTTTGAGGATTCCGCGCCGACACTGGACGAAACGGGGTGAAGTCTTACGAAACCGTGCGGGCTCTCGTTTCGTTGGGAACGAAAACTCGTGTAACTGTAGGGAATAGAACCACACCTAGTTTCGTCTGGTGATTCCCTGTCAGAATCACCACATAAGCCCTACATCCCTTTATTGGCGCGGAAGTCGCACCCCTAGTAGCGGGTTACTCGACGGTTACTCGACGCATTGAACGAAACTAGGTGTAACGAAGAAAAGGCCCCCGCGCATCCGAAGATGGCGGGGGCCTGTAAGCTTTCGTGCATGACTATTGGGGAGAGGCTTCTAAGCCTGACAGTGGAGTACCAGGACGTGACCAGCGGGAAATACGCGGACGAATGGGACCCGGCGCCCGGGCGGCCTGTTGCGGAGATCGCCAAGGACTACGAAGACGCGATCCGCGAGCTCCTCGCCTAGTCGAGCAGGAACCGGACGCCGTTGAGCTGACGCCACGCCGTTGTTACCGCGGCGGAGTAGAGCTGCATGGATCCGCTGGTGAGGATCTGCAAGTTCATTACCGTGTTGGCGTTGGATGAGATCGCATACCCGCACTGTTCCAGCGGGCGGAATCCAACAGGCAGTGTTGTGAAGGGTGAGAGCGTCGTTGACGCTGTCGTGTTCGTGACAGCGCCCTTGAACCTGACCTCGTTACCGATACGCCGGTACATGGGCGGGGTGCTGTTCGCGACAGTCCACGTACCCTCCAGGGTGAGCGGCTGCCAGCCCGTGTCATACACGTAGGTAGGGGCCGGAGTTCCCTTTATCGGTACGCCGTCAACCCGGTTGTGTTGAAGAACCAAGCAAACACCCTGCGCGGTCACGGCGGGGTTGTTGTTGACGATCTGCATCGTGACGAGCTTGCCGTCCAGGTTCGTGCCGCTCTCGTTCTCGTAGAGATAGCCGTTGTTCGTCAGGGAACCAGGAAGCAGCGTGTTCACTGTCGTCTGGAAGTCCGCAAGCGAGTAGTTCCGGGTCGTAACCAGACGCCCCGACATTGAGAAGACCGTGATGGCGGGGTTTGCGCCCTGCTCACCATGAATGAAGTACAGGTGCGAGCCGACAATGGCGATGCCCTGCACCTTGCCGAGCGTGGGCGTCCCGGCGTTCTCCAACGGTATGGTTACCAGCAGGTTAGGCGTACCCGCCTGGATGCTTGCCCAGTCGTAGATGTAGAAGAAGTTGGCGTTCTTCACCCACGCATCCGAGGTGACGAAGAAGTTGCCGCACACGTCCGCGTTCGTTGACCCGTTGATGTTGATGTTCGCGCCAAGAACGCCGGTCGTGTAGTTGTAGATCGCATAGGTTGACGGGTTCGCCTGCGCGCTTGTGGTTATCCGGACAATGAAGCACAGCTGACTGCTGCCATTGTAGAACCACGGGAGCCCCTGGGACCATGTCGAGGCCTGGGTGGTGATGATCTTGGATGATTTCCGCACACCGGTTGACAGCGTCCGCACGTCGATGCGTAGCTCTGTGCCGTTCTGGTTGGACACGTAGATCTCGTCAGCGGCTTTGTTGATGCTAAACCCTTGCGGCCACGACACTTCGCCGTTCTCACGGACGGGGAACTGACACAGGAGCGCCACGTTGTTGAGGTACGCGGTCGCGTCTGAGGTTGCCGCCAGGGCCGACTTATCAACCTTCGCGGCGACTGCGGCGGCGTTCGACGCAGCGGGCAGGTTCGCGTCGGGGACCTTGGAGCCCGAGTCGAGCGGCGCGACACCTAACGCGGCCCCGACTGCGGTGGTGTTGAGTTTCCCGGGCAGGTCAGGGAGTGGCAGGAGCGGGGCAATAGCTGTCGCCAAGTCTGAGGCTGCCACGGTCCCGGACTTCCCGGCAACGGATGTCACCGGGAAGACAGGGGCCGGCGTTGCAGGGGTGCCTGCGGGCAGGGCGTCGAAGTCGGTGGTGGCCTGACCTGTCAGCGGCTGCCAGTTCTTCTGCACCACGACGGACGAGGACCCGAAGAACATTTTGCGCGTCACCGAGTAGGACCACATCGTGATCGTGGTCCCCGACTGGTTCGTGTAACCGGACTGGTCTACGGCGGGGAACGTCACCGCCCCCGGCATCCCGGGCCCGAGGGCGACCGCGGAGGTGATGTCTTTGATGGTCTCGCCCGTCGCAGCCCACACGACGCCGGCGCTTACCTGCACCGTGATCTCGGTCCTGGTCACGGGGTTGCCGAGGTAGGTGGCGGGGCTATTGAATGTCAGCGTGTTGAGCTGCACTCCTGCCGGGTAGGTCATGGGGGCTCCTTGTCAGGCGGGCGGAGGGTTAGAGGCTGGGGACGATGGGCGTGACTTCGACCGGTACGGCTTCGGCCTCAGCGACAGCGGTGGCAGGGTAGACGCTGGGCGGGGCTGCGGGGGCGTCTACGGTAGCCGTATCCGCGGGTGCCGCCCGTAGCGGGTCAGCCTTCAGGTAGGCGCCGAGCGCGTAGGTGGCACCGACCACAACGCCGTAAGCGAGTGGGGCGAACTTGCCGAGGAAGTCCAAAGAACCCGGGGTCAGGGTGGACAGCAGGGTCAGGGCGAGGGTCGCATAAGCGGCCCAGTTCGCGCCGGCCTTGACCTTCGGGGATACGGGGGTGTTAGTCATGGTGTCTCCTACTTGTTGAGCTGGTCGCGGAGGGCGTGGACCACGGCGAGCGGGTCCGCAGGGGCAACGGCGCCAGTCGCGGTGGGGGTCGCGTGGATCGCGGTAAGGATGCCGGAGAGGTTCGTGACGGTCCCGTCGGCGAGCTTGAACGTCTGGTTCAGCACGGCGGGAGGGATGGCGTTGATCATCTTGCGGGTGTTGGCGTTGTTCGCATCCCAGTAGGCGACGAACGCGCCCAGAGTGGTGACGCCAGGCTGACCGCCAGCCCGCGGGATCGGGTGGTTGAAGATTTCGTCAAGGGTTGGCATGTCGGCCTCCTGTTTGGTTGGGGTGCTTTGCGGGGCGATGGCTGCGGAGCCGGCGGCGATCCGGTCGATCCGGGGAAGATCCCACACACCGGGACATGCGGTCTGGTTCCATTGCCGGTGCGGGCTCAGTGGCAGGGAACCGTAGGTGCTGCGGAGGAAGTTGACGAGTTCGGCTACGGTGGCGTAGTCCGCGTCGGTCGCTTCCGGGTGGCATTCAATGCCGATTGTCGTGGCGTTCCCGACCGCGTTACCCGAGTGCCAGGCAGCATCTAGCGGGGACACAAGGCAGTCGATCCGGCCTGCGGACACTACGAAGTGCGCCGAGGTCGTGCCGGGCCCGTTGACGAAGAAGTCCACAACGTCTTGGTGCCGCTGCCCGAGCGCGCCCCAGTGGTGAATGACAATGCCCTTGATGGTCCGGGGCTGCCCGAACACTTGGGAGACCTGAGAGGCGGGGGTGTAGCCCTTCGCCGTATACGACTCATTGATGGTTGTCATGTGCGCCCCTATCCGTGGACGATGGTGTAAATGGTTGACCCCGCCGCGATGATGCCACCGACGGCGGCGATCATGATTGCCGTGTCAGCGCGCCGGTTCTCACGGACGTCAGCCCCGCCAACACGCATCGCTTCGACCTTGCTAATGCGGTCTTTCGTGTCGTTCAACAGGTCGGTGACGCCCTTGATCGCGGCGGTGAAGGTGGCGTTGAGCTGCTTCAACTGCTCAGTCATCGCCGCCTCGCTCTTAGCGGTCGCCAACCCGAACGCGGTGGTCTGTTCCTTCACGGCCTCTTTCTGGGCGGTGAGGGCGGCGTCGACGGCGTCCTTGGTGTCCTTCTTCTGTTCGACGCGCATCCGTTCGACCAGATCAAACTGCCGGTCCACGGCCATGAACTTCTGCTCCACCACGGCGCTGACCCCGCCGACATTGGTTTCCAACAGTTCCCGCAGTATCGCCGTTTCCCGGAGGATCTGGGCTGTGGTCAGCTCGGAAGGGTCTGACGGTGGTTTGAACATTGGCATGTCGCTCATCAGGTCCGCCCGGTTGCGGGCGTAGTGTTGCGTTCACCCATGCGGGCGGGCCTCCTAAATAGGCGTGACTGTGTGGGGGTGTGTGGCCCCGGACTTCTACTCCGGGGCCGCACGTTTGTTACTTGGTCCAGGTGATGCGAAGCTGCGGGTTGTGCGCGGAACCATAGGCTTCGGTCGAACCGGACCCGCCAAGAGTGAAGCCCTTATGCGTGCCGGCAGCCCAGCCCGCGTAAGTGGAGGAGTCGATCTTGATCCACCGCCCCGACGCCTGCGGCCATGCCGTAGACACCGCATAGGTGGAGTACGACAGCGCCGGCTTGGTCGCCGTCACCGCGCTCATCCCGTGCAGGGCGAAGTACGCGTCACCACCGGCACTGTTAGCCCAATAGTCGAAGTACACGTACGCCCACACGCCCGTGACGGTCGCCCCGGCTAGGGTGCCGGTCAGGTCGGGGAAGACCGCCATCGAGGACACGTCGCCGTTGCTGCCTATCAGGGTCGATGGGCCCTGATACATGTACGCGTTGTTCCCGGGGTAGACCGTCCCGTCACCATTGAACGACTGCCAACCGTTCGGGGAGGCGAGTGCGCTCCACGTCTGGTCGTAGTTCTTCACCACTGACGGGGGCGTGATTTCTCCGCCGCCCGTTGCGCCTGATGCGGCGTCGGCGGACCCGTTGCGTTCCTCACCGGTCATCGGCATCCCAAGGCCGATGTCGGTCACGGTCATCATGACGGGCCGGAAGCCGTCCGCCTGGATCTTTCCCCGCCCGGTGGTGGCTACCTGGTAGCCGATGAGCAAAGAGATGCTGCCGTCCGTGTTCGGGGTGAGTAGCCGGTTGAACGTTACGGGAGACCGCTGGCTGGTGTTCCCCGAGTTGGGGATTGAGTACCCTTGATCAATGACCGGGTCGCTGGTCGTGGCAGGCCTGCCGCTGGGCCCGAGGTGCAGTTTGACTAGGGTGTCCGAGTTGGTCGTGTCGCTTTGCATGTGGATGGGCGTCGTCTGGACCATGTAGGCCCGCCCCGCTTTGAGCCCGTCGACTTGGAGGTGCAGGTATGGCTGTTCGGTTAGTGCCGCATAGTAGGTGCCGTTCGTGAACCTAGACGCCCACGCCATCAACCCCTTGCCGTTGCTGTTGAGGCTGCTGGACAGGGTCGTACCGGCGATGGTGATGTCCGTTGCGACGTTGATGCTGTTCGCGGCCATGTCCCCGGCGGCGCTGATCGTCGCGACAGTCGTGCCCGAGGAGTTCAACACGTTGAGGGAGTCGTTCGTGGTGATGTCCTGGACGGCGTCCGTCACCTCGGCGAGGACAGTGTCGGACGGGTAGGACCACTTGCCCGCCTTCGACACTGCCACGAGCAGGAAGTACCATTGCCCGGCGTCCAGCGCCAACGTTGCAATGTCCCCGGACTCGCCGGTGATCGTGGCCTGCTGGGTGGTGTTGTCCGGGGTGAAGGACTCCAACTGTGAGGCGTGCACCGTCACGTGGGAGAAGTCCATTGGGGAGAGCCCATCATCTACGAACAGACCGTTCCAGCGGACCTCGGCGGTGTTGATGCCCGGGGTAACGGTCGGGGGGACGGGCTCCGGCGGGACGGGTCCGCCCAACGTGACCGCGGCGTGGGTGCCGTCGAACTGTGAGCCGATCGCCGACACCAGTGTGCCGTCGGCGTCGTACTCCACGACCGCGCCCGCCTCAATGGACGAGGTAGCCAACTGCGGGGCCGACAACGCACTGATCGACGCCTGGTTGGCGGTCAACTGTTTCGACAGCCAACGGGCCGTGTCGCGTAGCTCGCTCATGCTGCCTCCACTTTCAAGTTGATCCCGCCGGTGACACAGTCGGATTGGATCTCCAACACCCGGACCCAGTCGTCTAGTACCCGCCATCCGGTGTCGCCGGTCACGTAGATGTAGTCCCCGGGACGGAAGGACCCGTAAGGGGCGTAAGGGTGGTCGAAGATGTCGAGGGTGGTGAACACCCATTCCGCGGAACGTTTGGCGACCTCAGCCCGGGCCGCGACGTCGGCCTTGTCCCTTTTGCCGATGTCTTTGCGCTGCACCACAGTTGCGCGGCGTACCCTGCCCGGGTTGCCCGTAGCTGTGGCGGAGATCATTGCCCGGCCCGTGCCTGAGCCGAGAACGATCACCTCGGATGCGTAGTCCCGTTCCAACAACGGCGGGGGTACGGACACGTTGACGCCGACCTCGAAGCGCAGGTCATCGCGCCGACCGCCCAGTGTGGGGGTGCCGAGTTCGAGGCGGTGGGTGATGTCTTCCCCGTTCCATGCCGAGGATTCCCGGTAGTCGAACGGGGTGTTCTTCGCCAGGTCGTTGACGATCTGGCCGAGGTCGTGGTTCTCCCACCAGGTGAGCGTGAAGGGTTGAGCGTCCCCGCCGTTGATCGCGGACTTCGTCTTCCGTGCCGCGGCGAGGGCCTTCTTCGCCGTGGCCCATGTCGCCTGTTGCGGTGCTGCCGTCGCGTTGTTGTAATTGGCGAGCAGGGTGTTGATGGTCGCCTGCGTTGACACCGTTTGCAGGTCCCATTTCTTACCCGTCCACACATACGCTTTGTTCGCGTCGTTCTTGTCGATCCACAGGTTCTTGGTGGATCGGCGCGTCCCGGCTGGTGCGGAGTCCTGCCAAATCACAAGCCCGGTCCCGCCCAGCCCGCCCGCCGCCAGCAAGTTCACGCGGGTGGCGTTCTTCGCCGCTGCGGCGGAGTTGTACGCGGCCTTAGCGCTGGCTTCCGCCGATGCTGCCGTGGTGACCCCGGCTTTCGCCGCTGTCAACTTCGGGTCTTCCGGGATGCCGAGGCGCACCGTGGAGGTGGTGGTGTCCAGTACGACGCCGAGGTCCCCGGACGCCTTGTTCTGCAAGCTGGTCCAGATCATGCGGGTGATGTCGAGCGGGTCCACCTGGATGCCGGAGTAGTCTGCGTCCACCCATGGCATCCCGGTCGGGTACATGGAGAACCCGCCGGCCTCAACTTTCAGCCGTCCGGTGGACGGTTCGGTGGTGACCATGTCCACGATCGCGGCGACCGGGTTGCCGGTGTCCTGTTCCGCGACGAGCAGCGCGCCCCACTCTTTGACGGCGGCGAGGTTCTGGTAACTGCGCGGCAAGTACCCGCTGATGGACCCCGGCCCGCTAACAGCCTGGATGACCTGCGCCCCCAGCAACGGAACATCCCGGTCGATCCACGTCCGGTCAGGGAGGGACTGGAGGTGGAACCGCCAACTCATACGGCGCCCTCGGAGAACTCCCAATCGAGGACGATGGTGGACTGGTAGTCGCCGTACCATGTGCCGGTGCCGGCGGAGCGGACGGCCTGGATGTCGATGGCCTGGGTGGTGCCCCGGGTGGCGGCGTCGATGGCGTGGGTGCCGCTGATCGTGTACGTGAAGCGTCCGCCGGCGTCGGGCCCGTTCTGGATCAGGATGCTGTTCTGGGACGGGGGCAGGGTGTAGCCCAGCCGGGTCTGCGTCCCTGCAATCGTGTCGTTGCCGTCTGCGGTCTTGACGTAGAGGACGCCGGAGAGGTGCGCGACAATATCAACCCGCGTCGCCCAGTCGGGGACGGTCACGTAGGGGCGTTGCGCGAGGGCGATGGGCCACGTGTTGTACCCGGAGGTTGGCATCTGCTGGGCGGTGCCGGCGTGCCAGTCGCCCGTGGGGAAGATGACCAGCATGGACCGGTCACGCCGCGGCTGGGCGACCTTCCGCAAATCCGTGATCATCGCGGACGTCACGGTGCCGGTGGAGGCGGGCAGGGTGATCTTCGCCAACGCGATCGCCGGGTAGTTGAGGTTCAGTTCCTTCGCCGTCAACGTCCCGGAGGGCACGCCT
>Ga0163162_10000635_pt1 | contig 32493 bp, 28 predicted proteins | sample S55metaG_FD_115310 | JGI IMG/M metagenome (GOLD analysis project Ga0163162, IMG submission 115310) | Switchgrass rhizosphere microbial communities from Kellogg Biological Station, Michigan, USA - S5-5 metaG | ecosystem: Host-associated > Plants > Roots > Rhizosphere > Soil | place: USA... | reverse complement strand
GGAACAAAATAATTTAAAGGCGTTTTATAAAGTATCGGTCGCCATTTTTCCGGTTTTTCCTCTGCGGGATCGATAGAACCTGAAATAATCACAACACCAGAAAATACTCCGGGATTATCGGCAGCAAGTTTAACAATCATCGGTCCGCCTAAAGAGTGACCTACGATATACGCCGCTTTATGATTGTCGACAATTTTAAACAACGGGCTCATTAACTCCGATTGTTTCGCAAGATGATAAGGTTTTCCGTAATCGCTGTAGCCAAAACCAGGTCTGTCAATTGATATCAGCCGGAAGTGATTCAGCAATTCTTTGTCCTTGAGATATGGACCAAAAGCGGTCCAACTTCCGGGCGTTCCATGTACAAAAAAAATGGTGGGCAATGTATCACTGCCTGTAATGGCATAGTGAATGTGCTGATCATTGACGGTGATTGTCGCGGTATTCAGTACAATGTTTTCTTTGGCAAACTCATCCTTTGCTTCCTTGTCAGATTCCCGAAATGTCATACAGCTTTGAGCGAGTATTAACCATATCAATAATATTATGCTCAAAACCGCAAGCATCCGCATAAAGAAGCGTTTCATTGAAATTAGGTTAGGGTCTCGATAGAAGTTTAGTCGAACCCACAGTTATAGATATACGAAAATCTTTTATCGGCGTTTGTTGTTGCTGTTATTATTATTTTTTCGCTGGTTTTGCATCGTCTTCTGTTGTCTTTTTTTTCTGTCCGCTTTTTCAAGCGTTTTCAAACTAATTTGCCCGGTTAGGTCGACAAAACTGTGATCTTCTTCTTTGGCTTTCGCGGGATTTACTTCAACAGTTTCCAATTGATCCGGAATAATGTTCTGTGCGTTTAATTTTTTGATCTTTTTGACTGAATCAATTGTCATCGGATATTGCTTGCTGCTATCCGGTAACACGTACCACATTAGGTTTTTGAAGATATCTTTCTTGATCAGGAGAGCTGTGCCCTTTGCTACTTGCAGCGTATCTGCATTGTCGGGGAAATGTTGCAGCGCATCGAGGTAAGTATCCAATTCATAATTGAGACAGCATTTCAGTCTCCCGCATTGACCGCTCAATTTACTTTGGTTAATAGAAAGATTTTGGTAACGAGCTGCGGTAGTATTTACTGATTTGAAATCGCTCAGCCACGTGCTGCAACAAAGTTCGCGTCCGCAACTTCCGATTCCACCCACTTTTCCTGCTTCCTGCCGTGCACCAATCTGGCGCATCTCAACTTTCAACCTGAATTCTGAAGCGAATAATTTAATCAGTTCACGAAAATCCACACGATCATCCGCGATATAGAAGAATGTTGCCTTTCTGCCGTCGGCCTGAATCTCTACTTCAGACATTTTCATCTCCAACTTCAATTGTCTTGTCATCGCCCGCGATCTAATCAATGCGTCTCTTTCCCTGGCCTTGTTTGTCCTCATTGTCTCAAGATCCCGGTCGCCCGCTTTGCGCAACAATTTTTTCATCTCCGGAATGTGCTCCTCAATGTTTTTCTTTTTTAGCTGAAGACGAACAATCTCGCCAGTCAGTGTAATAAGGCCAACATCAAAACCGCTCACACCTTCCACAGTAACGAGATCACCTTTTTCAAATACTTGTGTACTCGTATTGCGGAAATAATCTTTTCTGCTTCCATTATTGAAGCTGACTTCAACAACTCTACATTCACTTTGAGGATCACTAAAAGGAAGATTTGACAGCCAATCGTAAACATTTAACCTGTTACATCCACCAGTGCTACACCCGCCATTGCTTTTACAACCGGAAGGTTTGCCGTTGGCGGTACCACAATTACTACATCCCATAATAGAAAATTAATAATGAAAATTAAGCGTGATACAGAAAGGAAAGCCGCAACACGGATGCCAGCCGGCATCTTCCCTGGAAGGGATCATAATTGCATATCCAACAGCTTCATACTGTTTGGGTAAATGGTTGCATCGTCAATTCCTTGCGTGTTGCAAGCGTATGCGCCATTATATGAGATATGATTGTACAAATAAATTTGTTGAATTGGCTTTACATTTCTGTTCACCCCTCATCCGGCATTCCGGATCCTTGCCCACTGACCCTTTTTGGCCGTTGACAAATATAATACATAAACAGAGAACCATGGTTTTGACCATTAAGAAAAGATTTTGAACCCTCTTTGTGCCTTAAATAGCCTTCTATTTCAACCTTTCAGCATGATCTTGACCAGTCCCGCTAAAGCAACGAGACACCAGGTAGCTTCCAAAATGACAAAGGGAATAAAGTTTATGAGGTAAGATGCATAGCAGGAGATTCCTGCACCGACAATGTTGAGTAATATATAGATTTTGCTTTGTTCGGACGTAAACTTAAATAGGTTAAGAAAGAATGCGAGCAGCAGGAGTACTACACCCGCTGAGCCAATAATCGTAGAATTTGACATAACAATTACCTTAAAAAGTTGGAAGAAATTACTGGATGGGAACAGGCGGCTATTGCACTACGACTGTTTTTTCCGCGACGATATGATATAGTTTTATCGTCAATGCGTGGAATAACATTTTTGCATTTGCATTTCGTTCGATATAATATATCGCATTATCCAAAGCTTCTATGATCGCCGCCTGTTGAGCGATGTCTGCTATTTTGTTTAACCGGTCTGCAAAGTCTTTTTCATTATCAGAAACGTTTAACGAATCATCACCCATTGTTCTCACCCTGATAGCCTGTTCAAGTAAATGGTTGAAGTAGTGTAAAAACTGTTTCTGTTTTTCTCTACCCAGTTTACTGATCTCTTCAACCCAGCGTACCTGTGCAATTGGGCCAGTTTTTAAAGTTGCGTTAAGCCATTCTCTCAATAAGCTTTGCCAATCTTCATCTGAATGTTGCAATATTTGTAAGGCCTCCCGATAATTCTCCTGGCTGACTAAAGCAACGCGTCTTGCCTGTTCAGCAGGAACATTGGCGCGCTCGATTAATGCCTGTTCAATATCTTTTTGATCAAGAGATGGGATTTTTATTAATTGGGTCCTCGAAATTATTGTGGGAAGAATCATCGTTTCATTTTCTGCCACCATAATAAATAAAGTATTGGGTGGCGGCTCCTCTATTAATTTCAGTAATTTATTTCCCTCATTTCCTAAATATTCCGGCATCCACATGATCAAAATTTTATATCCGCTCTCGAAACTTTTCAAACTTAATTTGCGGGTAATATCGTTACACTCATACGCGGTTATATTTCCCTGCTTATTTTCTGCATCTATAAATTGAAGCCAGTCATAAATATTTCCATACGGATATTGTGAAACAAATTCGCGCCACTCCGAAATGTAATCTATACTTAAAGGCTTATCACCGGATTTCTTTGGAATGACAGGGTATGAAAAATGAATGTCGGGATGAATGAGTTGTTGAGCTTTCTGGCACGCGGGACAAACTCCGCATGCGTCAGTCCTGATTTGAGAAGAATCATCACCAAAATCTCCAAAAAGATTTTGCGACACGTTCTGAAGCGTGTTGACTTTTTCACAAACAATAAATTGCGCAAACGCAAGGGCCAACGGCAGCCCACCGCTTCCTTCGGATGCCAAAAAAAGCAGAGCATGACTCAGGCGATTTTGCGCTACCATTTCGGTGAGCTTTTGCTTAATTAATGGCTGCCCAATAACATTTTTGAATTGCATATGCACAAAGATAAAACTTCCCCTTTCTGATCTAGCGATCAAAAAGGGGAAGTTTAAAATTATAAAGGACGAATTCTTTAATTAAGATACTTTGTAACCTCGTCACTCATCGGATCAACCTTGTTGTTGATAACGGTGATTAGATTTCCATTTTCGTCGAGCAGAAACTTCGTGAAGTTCCATTTGATTGGATCAGTAAAACCTTTCTTTTCAGCTTCGCTGACAAGATATTTAAATAAAGGATGGATATCATCTCCTTTTACAGAAACTTTTTCTGCCATCGGAAAACTTACGCCATAATTTTTCTTACAAAATTCTTCAATCTCTCCATTTGTTCCTGGTTCTTGTTGCCCAAAGTTGTTTGCAGGAAATCCAACGATCACAAGTTTGTCCTTATACTTTTCATATAATTTTTCAAGTGAAGCATATTGCGGTGTATTGCCACATTTAGAAGCTGTATTTACAATGAGAATCTTTTTTCCCTTGTATTTAGAAAAATCGATTGTGCCTCCACCTGTTAAAGCGGGTACTTTGAAATCGTACAAGCTTACCGCAGATATCAAAAAAATGGACAGAATGGCTGAGCGTAACATAATGATTAAATTTTATGTGAATGGTAAAGTTATTATTGTCATACAAATATTATACTAAAATAGTTGCTCCATTGCAAGAAAATAACAAATGAATCCCCAATTGATCACTAATTTATAAATGGCAGGATCTAATAAACGGACGGCGGGCGTAGAGTCAATTTCTACAATATAATAACCACTGTAACCTGATTATTGGGTTTGATAGCACCCGAGATCCGTTTGAGATGCAGGTCTTGGGTTCGCCTCCAGATCGAAATTTATCCCAATATCCTTTCCTTTACCTACTGCAGGCGATTCTTTTTTGAGATGGAAGTCATACGTTCTTTTTTGATTATTGATATCAATAAACAATGGATCCTCATTTTGTATCATCGCCGAGGTTTGAACCCCGTCTGGAATGGTTTTCACTTTCCAAAGACCGTTTGAAAAATTTATATTGAAAACGCTATCACCCTGGCGGTATACTGCAACTTCATCATCCAGGCTTCCGTCATCTCCCCAAAAAATACAATTTGTAAAATTGGCGATCAAACTACTCGTGACCGGACCATTTCCCTCATCAATATAATTGCTTAGAATGAGCACGGGCTGCTTATGTTGTATGTAATCGTTCGAATAACTCGCGACAGTGCAATAAGAAAAATCATAATTGCCGCCGTATCCAAGTAAAATATTTTTTCCGCAGTTAGTAATCAGGCAATTTCTTGCGCGTATACTGGTTTGCGCTCCAAGTATACCGGCGTCATAAATATTGTCAATTACGCATTCGTTTAAAATAACTTTTGGATTTGCATTCAATGCTGGTCCTTCTACCGCAACAGCCTGATAGGCATTTTTTATAACAGCATACTCAAGCATGTTGTCGACGCTTTCTGCACCAAAATAAATTCCCGGCCAGCTACCGGGATAGCCATTATATGGATCATCGAGGCGATCACTCAAAAAATACACTTTTGAATTTTCATCTTTCTCTCCACTCACCTGCAAAGTTCCATTCACAGCAAATGGCGCATTGGCATGGAAATAAATTTTACATCCTTTTTGAATTGACAAGACCGCGCCGGTGTCAATCACCAAACCACCTGATATTACATAGGGTAAATCATTCGGCCATACAACATCTCCTTTTATCAACTCATTCTTCAGGAAATGTGCATTTTGACCCCACGCCTGAAGTTGAATGTATCGGGAATTTCCATTGAAGGCAACTTGAATACTATCATATAACAGGAACGGAAGATTAGCGACATTCGGATCTATTTTCACAGTAACAAAAATGTACAGGCTGTCGTTTGCCTTCATTTCAATATCGTTGGAACTGGGTCCTGCAGCTCCGTCAATGTTGATTTTAAAAGGAGAATTGCTTCCACCTGCCAATTTGATATTTGATAAAATTATTTTTTGATCGTTTAGATTAAACACTTTGATTGCCTGAGTAACCGAACCAGTGGAAGTAAAAACGGTATCAAAAAATACCGAGTCAGACGAGAATCCTATCTGGGCATCACCGCTTGTGATGAAAGTATCTTTTTTGCAGGAAAAAAAGAAGGCAAAAGCAGCGAATGACAACAGCAGAAATTTATTCATCGACTTAAAAATAAGGACTATTGATAGCTTTTTCAAAAGTTGAAATCATCATGATTGCGCGTACGCAAGTGTCGCGATACTCACGCGGACATTTGCTCCTCGTAAAATTTCGTTGACACATGCGTCTAATGTCGCCCCGGTTGTAATAACGTCATCTACCAGCAAAATATGTTTGCCATCGATCTCTTCTTTATTTTTCAGTCGGAATCGTCCGCTGATATTCTGCCATCTCTCAACCCTGTTCTTTTGCGTTTGAGTTTCGGTTGCCGCTGTTCTTTCAATACAAGTCTTCAAAACTGGCAGGTGGAGGACTGATGAAATACCTTCAGCAAGCACAGCAGCCTGGTTATATCCGCGCTTTTTCTCCCTCGAGGCAAACAGGGGCAAAGGGACGATGGAATCTATATCATTAAATCTGCCAGAACGAAAAATGGATTCGCCCAGTATTCTACCAAAATGGGATCCAATCTCCTTCTTTCCTTTATATTTTAATTGATGTAAGATTTGTTGCAAGACAGAATTTTTGGTGAAATAGTATTGAGACATTGCCGATAGAATTGTTGCCCTTCCCCAGAAGATTCTTTCAACGGGATTATCCGGATAAATTTCAAAATTTGTTGTCGGAAGTTTGTGACTGCAGTGAAAACATATCATCTGATTACCATCCAGCAGATCAGTTCCGCAGCCAATGCAGAGATGAGGAAAAAAAATATGAGCGAATCCTTCAATCGCCGCTGTTAGGTTTTTCATAGTTTGATTTACGAAAAAAAGTATCAAAAAAAATAATCAGAACAGGTACTTGTAGACTTCATCAACGCGGCTCATACTTACTACTTCAATATTGAATTTTTGATTTTTCAATCCCTTTTGATTGTACTTGGATACAAGAATTTTTTGAAAGCCCAATTTTTCTGCTTCTGCTATGCGCTGTTCTATTCGGTTTACTGATCGTATTTCGCCGCTAAGTCCAATTTCGCCAGCAAAGCAAACGTGATGTGGGATCTGTGAATCCTCGTAAGAACTGAGTAATGCGCAAAGTACTGCCAGGTCAATTGATGGATCTTCAATTTTGAATCCGCCGACAATGTTTAAAAAAACATCTTTCATCCCAAAGTGAAAACCTCCCCTTTTTTCGAGTACGGCGAGTAATAGTTGTAATCGTCTTCCGTCAAATCCAGTTACAGTCCGTTGAGGCGTTCCATATACCGATTGTGTTACCAATGCCTGCACCTCAATCAATAGGGGTCTTAATCCTTCGATCGTTGCAGCGATGGCAATTCCGCTTAATTGTTCCTCTTTTTGAGTAATAAGAATTTCGCTGGGATTGCTGACAGCTTTCATTCCCTCAGTTGTCATTTCATAAATTCCCAACTCCGATGTGCTGCCAAATCGATTTTTTAAAGTTCTTAATATTCGGTAAGCATAGTGACGATCTCCTTCGAACTGCAGAACTGTGTCGACCATATGTTCCAAAATTTTTGGTCCTGCAATATTTCCTTCCTTCGTGATGTGCCCGATTAAAAATACAGGTGTGTTTGTTTCCTTAGCGAATCTTTGAAATTCCGCGGCGCACTCGCGTATTTGAGAAATGCTTCCCGGTGATGATTCTATGTAGGGAGATTGTAGCGTTTGAATCGAGTCGATAATCACTAATTGAGGTCTTAATTTTTTAATCTCCTGGAAAATAATTTGCGTTGAAGTTTCCGTCAGCAAATAAAAATTTTCCTGGCCATCAAGTAAACTTGCGTGCTGAAATTTTAATCTGTCAGCTCGCATTTTTATTTGCTGTTCACTTTCTTCGCCACTAATATATAATGTGACGATATTTTTTAAGAGTAATCCGTTCTGCAAAAAAAGTGTACTCTTCCCGATACCAGGTTCACCAGCAACTAAAGTAATACTCCCCAACACAATGCCTCCACCTAGTACGCGATTTAATTCGGCATCCGCCGTAATAATTCTTTTTTCTTCGCCACTAATGACTTCATTAATTGAGATTGTTTTGATTTCTTTTTTTTCTGATGAGTATTTTTTCCAATTCGTTTCTTCAAGTTTGTTGTCTTTGATGATCACTTCTTCTACAAAAGTGTTCCACTGCTCGCAGTTCGGACACTTACCTAACCACTTTGCGCTTTCATGACCGCAGTTGCTGCAAAAAAAAGCTGTTTTTGTTTTACTCATGAAGTAAAGGTAGAAGCTATTGAGTTAAAAAATTGAAAGGTTTGAATTCGATTCCGTTACAACAAATCACGACATTGAAAAAAATGAAAAATGTTTTACAACTATATTGATGTCGGAATTTTCTATGCCTTGATCGGAACTTTGAGCGCTGGATTTCAGTAAAATGATCAGTATTTAATGCAAAGTAAAAAGGCCAGCGACTAGCGCTGACCTTTTACTTACTAACCCATTAAATTCTTGCACTAAATTACAAATTAGCGCCACATAACAAAATTAATTTTTGGTCCTGTGAATAACTTTCGCGATGTCGGGATGATGATGTTACAGTAAAAAATGACTCATAAAATAATGTTTATCAATTAGTTGTGGCTGGTGTTTTTTTGCGCTATTTTTTAAGGTCTTGAAAATGAAGAGGGATAAATTCAACAAAAAATCTTTTTTTTGGATGGATCTTTTTTGACGGATTTTATGCTCATATATGAATAAATACGCATATATTGCCAGCCGTCTAAGTATTTATGCTGATATAAAACCTGGAAAAAATGAGGATAGGTAAATTTTCAGTTTAGCGGCGATTGTTTGAGCGAGTTTACAACTTTATTTCATCATCGTTGGCATCGAAAAAATGAAACTCAGTCAGATGATAGTTCGTGTTGGGTTTTATATTTATCGTTTGCTTGTACTTCCATCTCCACTTCCACCTCTTTGAACTAAAAATATTTCCTTTAGTCAGGTACGCATGCATAATCGGATGAACAACGAGTGTAAGATTTTTGTGCTGATGGTTGATGAGATAACTTAGATTCTTTTCTATCTCATCTTCCAAAATCAAGGCTGATGAAATTTTGCCGGTGCCGTTACACGATGGACATATTTCCTGCGTGTTAATCGTTATTTCGGGCTTCATTCTCTGACGCGTAATTTGCATCAGTCCGAATTTTGAAATTGGAAGCACCGCATGTTTTGCGCGATCTGTACGCATAAACGTTTCCATCGCTTCCATTAATTTCTTTTTGTTATCAGGAAGCTTCATGTCGATGAAATCAACGACAATAATTCCTCCAAGATCCCTGAGTCGTAACTGGCGCGCGATTTCTTCTGCCGCTTCGAGATTTGTCTCAAGCGCATTTTGTTCCTGGTTATTACTAACACTTTTATAACCGCTGTTTACGTCGATGACGTGGAGAGCTTCTGTGTGTTCAACAATTAAATAAGCGCCACTTGGCAAATTCACTGTTTTCCCGAAAGCTGCTTTTACCTGCTTCGTTACTCCGAACTGGTCGAAGATGGGCGAGCCATTGTTATAATATGAAACGATATCAATTTTGTCAGACGCGATGCGCTGTATGTAATTTTTTGTATCGTTATAAATATTGCGATCGTTTGTTACGATTTTGTTGAAGTCTTCATTTAATAAATCGCGAAGCATACTTGTCGTCTTCGTCTGCTCGCTGAGAATTTTAGCAGGTGCAATAGATCCTTTCAAATTGTGTTGAATCAATTTCCATGTTGCAACCAGGTCAGTAAGGTCCTCGTGAAGTTCAGCCGTATTCTTTCCTTCTGCCGCGGTGCGTACGATAACTCCAAAATTTTTTGGCTTTATTGCTTCGACGATTTTTTGCAATCTTTTTCTTTCGTCCGAAGAATGGATTTTCCTTGAAACAGCAACGATATCATTAAATGGAGTAATTACAACAAATCTTCCGGGTAAAGAAATTTCGCAACTGAGGCGTGGACCTTTTGCTGCAATAGGTTCCTTTAGGATTTGGACCAATATATTTGGCTTTCCGCTCAATACTTCATTGATCTTTCCTGTCTTGATAATTTCAGGCTCTACCTGGAACGAACCGAAATCGAAACCATTAGCATTGTTATCCTGAATTGCCTGCTGTGTAAATTTCAGCAGTGATCTGGCGTAGGGACTTAAGTCCGTATAGTGAAGAAATGCATCTTTTTCAAAGCCAACATCCACGAAAGCAGCATTTAATCCTGGAATTAGTTTTTTTACTTTTCCGAGATACAAATCCCCCACGGCAAAGCTTGCGTCTGCTTTTTCATGGTGCAATTCTACCAGCTTTTTATCCTCTAATAGGGCTATTTCTACACCCTGCGGGGCTGCGTTTATGATTAGTTCCTTATTCAATTGTAAAATAAAATTTACCTGCCCGATCAATTCATCACCTAAAAGGAAACAATTTGGCTGAAGTGGATTTATTTAACCGCCATTCGCACATGCATTGTTGAACATGACTGCAAATAAAAAATTCAGCTAAGAAAGAAAGCCGGGTTGTCGGGCCGGCTCGAAGTGCTTTATTTGTTCTTCTTTTTATGACGGTTTTTTCTCAATCTTTTTTTTCTCTTATGTGTGGCGATTTTATGTCGCTTACGTTTTTTACCACAAGGCATGTAAAAATGCTTTTTTAGTTAACTAATAATTTTCTGTTTTTTCCTAAACGGAAAAGGTTTATTGTAATGCTTTAATACGTTGATCAAGTTCTTGAATTAACTCACGATTGCTTGTCAATTCTTTTGCAGCTTTAAACCATTTAACCGCCTCAACTTTATTTCCCGACTGCTGATACGCCTCGGCAAGGTTTAACACCGCTTCCAAATTCTCTGGCTGGTGTGCAACAACTTTTGAAAAACGAGCGATCGCTCTGTCAAATTGCCCTGATTCTATTCCACCTAACCCCAACATAAATTGTGCATACATGTTGGTTGTATCGCGTTGCGCAACCTCTACAATTTTCTGAATTCCCTGCATAACCTCTTGCGGATTATTTGCACCTCCACCAAAAATATAGGTTGCTCCCAATCCCACTTTTGCAGAATCATTTGTGGGATTTACTTGCAAAGCCCGCTCAAATAATTCCCTGGATTGTTTTGCCATCCAGGATTTCAAGGCCTCATTATCCTGACCTCTTAGGTTGTTCAAAAATAATTGGGCAGCAAAGGTGAGTTTTTTTTCAGAATTTTCCAATTTAGCTGCTTCTCCAGAATAATATGCGAATGGCAAAAATGAATTTTTAACTGAATCTTTCCAGAATCCGGCCAATTGCTGATACGACGCAAGTTGTTGAGTTTTAACATCACCCCGAACTACTGCGTTCTCAAGGCGGTTGACATACGACAATTGAGACGGGCTTAATTGTGACTTTGCCACGTTCAAAATATCTTGCGCTTCCATGTCTTTTTCAGCTGAAATCGACTCTTGCGTTATTGTTTTCTTCGATGGTGGGACCGTGTTTGCAAAAAAATACAAGATGATCAATAAAAACGAACCAATTGCGGTCAGGAAAATCTGCTGCTTCTTCAATTCAAGATGTTTTGAAGAGCAAAATTACGCTTCCTCATCCGGGTTTGGTTGATCTTGCTTAACAGATTGTAATTTTTTTACCTCAGCTACGAATTCCTTGGCTGGTTTGAATGAAGGGATATAATGTTCAGGAATATGAACAGCAATATTTTTTTTGATATTACGTCCAATCTTGGCCGCTCTTTTCTTAGTAATAAAGCTGCCAAAACCACGTATATAAATGTTTTCTCCTTTGGACAAAGTGTCCTTAACTTCTTTAAACATGGTTTCTAACGTCACCAGGACGTCAACCTTAGGTATACCTGTTTTATCCGATATTTGATTAACAAGGTCTGCCTTTCTCATGGTGTTTAATTTTATAAGATTCTGATTTTAAATATATAACAAAATAATTAATCTGCAACTTTCTTTCTGTGGGAAAGTCTAATTTCGTTTCCTGAAAAATATTGATCCATTTTTCATTTTAGCTTGTAAAGGAATGATTATGAATGAATAATAGGAAGGCCAATAGTCCGGGAATCCCATTAACAAAATTTTTTTTTTTAATCAGCTCATGGCCGAAAATCTCGATTTTACTAAAAATTTGCTCGATTGGAATGCCGTAGAAAACTCAAGGCCAATGCCATGGAAAGGTGAAAAAGATCCATACAAAATATGGTTAAGTGAAATCATACTACAACAAACGCGTGTAGAACAAGGATGGAGTTACTATGAAAAATTTATAGAGGCATATCCAACTGTCAAACAACTTGCAAAAGCTCCTGAAAAAAAAATTTTCAAATTATGGGAAGGTTTGGGATACTATAGCAGGTGCAGAAACTTAATTGATACCGCAAGAAAAATTGCAAAAGACTTCAACGGAAAATTTCCGGATTCATTCGAAGAAATAAAAAAATTGAAAGGGGTTGGTCCGTATACAGCGTCAGCCATTGCCTCATTTGCTTTCAATTTGCCGCATGCCGTTGTCGATGGAAATGTGGAACGAGTGCTTTCCAGATACTTCGGTGTTACTGCACCAGTTGATATATCAGCTGGAAAGAAGTTTTATAACAGCCTCGCGTTTGCATTGCTCGACAAAAAAAATCCAGGTATTTACAACCAGGCTATGATGGACTTTGGAGCTGTCATTTGCAAACCTCAAAATCCTCAATGCGCAAATTGCGTTCAATCGAAAGATTGCATGGCCTTCAGGCACGATTGGATTTCTCTTTTGCCCGTCAAGGCAAGGTCCATAGTCAAGAAGAATCGTTGGTTCTATTATTTTATCGTCGAAACTAATGACGGACGCGTTTACATCCGCAAGAGGGATCAAAAGGACATTTGGAAAAACTTATATGAATTTGTATTGTGGGAAACTGGGCAATTAATACCTCAGTCGCAATTATTGTCCTCAAAATTTACCATTGATTTTTTTAGAAAAATAAAATATTCTGCTGGCCCGATTTCTAAAGTCTACCGACAACAACTCACACATCAAACGATTCACGGGCAATTCATCTATCTAAGGTTACAAAAGCCTCTTGCACCATCTGACGGATATATATTAGTTGAAAAAGATCAGCTTCAAGATTATCCATTTCCTAAATTAATAAACGAACATTTGCAAAACCCGGTACAACAATTGTTTTAGCGATCAAATCAACTGCTGTTTTTTTTGTTCGGTCTGAGCTTTGATAGCAGAAAAATAATAACTGTTAATTGACATAATCCCTAAGAAAAATTCTCTTTTTTTGTCCGAAAAAATTTAACTTTAAAAGGAATTATTTTCAGAGAGCGGATTGTAAACATCAAACTTCAATTTATGAGAGGCGTAAATAGGGTAATGCTCATTGGAAATTTGGGGAAAGATCCGGATGTACAGCATCTTGAAGGAAACATAGCCGTCGCAAAATTTTCTCTCGCTACAACTGAAACTTTTAAAGACAGAGCCGGAAAACTTATCTCGCAAACGGAATGGCATACTGTAGTTTTGTGGAGAGGATTGGCTGAACTCGCTCAAAAGTATTTGCACAAAGGAAGCCTGGTTTATATTGAAGGAAGATTACGAACACGCAGCTGGGAAGACAAAGAAGGAAACAAGAAATTCGCTACTGAAGTTGTCGGAGATAATCTGATTATGCTCGACAAGCGCTCCGATGGGGGTGGACATACATCCGTTCACCACGAAGGTATGGAAGGCATTAGCGGACCGGATGCTCCGCCAGTAGGCGAACCATCCGAAGATTTACCATTTTAGATTTTCGCATTACATTTATTAGATTTGTGAACTTTATAACAGGCAGGTCTTAATTGACCTGCCTTTATGATTATCGAGGCAGATATTTTTAACGAAACCCGAGTATTTTGGATCACCCTTTAAATAACAACCTACTCGCTCATCTTTTGCAGTCACTACTACTGATCATTAATGCGCAGGCAACGACCGTATTGGTCATTCTGATTTTGTTTTTCCTTGTTCTTTCATTCATAGTTTCAGGATCTAAAATTGCTTTTTTTTCTCTCACTGATAAGGACATTAATATTTTAAAAACAAAACAAGATGCCTCGTGGAAGAGAATTGTCAACCTGATGGAAGAACCTAAAACGTTGCTTGCATCGTTGATGATTGCAAATATTCTTGTCAATATCGGTATCATCATCCTGTCTAATTTTCTGATCGATCAAATAACTCCACTCAAGCAAAATTTGTGGTTTGTTGAATTTATTATCAAAATAATAATAGTGAGTTTCGTTCTGATATTGTTTGGCGAAGTAATGCCCAAGATCTGGGCTTCGCAAAATAATCTTCAATTTGCTTTCTATACCTCAGGTGTAACCGAAATCATCCACCTTCTTTTTAAAAGAATTGGAAGCTGGCTAATTCATCAGTCGGAAATATGGGAGGATTTGTTTGGAAGTAAAAAATCCGCGGCTAATAGTCTCGAGGAGCTGGATCATGCAATTGACCTGCAGACAAACAATGATGCATCCGAAGAAGAAAAAAATATTCTGAAAGGAATTATCAAATTTGGGAATATCACTGTAAAACAGATCATGAAAACCCGTCTCGATGTTAGTGGAATTCCTGATTCGATAAGTTTTTCAGAGCTAAAAGAAAAAATTGAAGAGCTGCATTATTCGCGCCTACCGGTTTATAAGAACAGTCTTGATGAAATCACCGGACTAATTCACACAAAGGATTTGATTTCGTATCTGAATGAACCGGATAATTTTGACTGGCACTCCCTCCTTCGGCCACCTTATTTCGTACACGAGCACAAAATGATTAAGGACCTTTTACAGGATTTTCAAACAAATCGAATTCACTTTGCGATCGTGGTAGACGAATTCGGAGGAACCAGCGGAATTGTAACACTTGAAGATATTTTGGAAGAAGTCATCGGAGATATCAAGGACGAATTTGATGAAGATGAAATCGCAAGCAACAGAGGCGAAGATGGCGCTTTCATTTTTGAGGGCCGTACAATGATCAATGACGTTTGCAAAGCCATGAACCTGCCAGTGAATACATTTGATGAAGTCAAGGGCGACAGTGATTCTCTTGCCGGACTGATTCTCGAATTAGCGGGAGAAATCCCCAAACTAAACGACGTTATCACATCCGGTGATTTTGAATTTACAGTGTTGGACGCGGACAGCAGCAGGATAAAAAAAGTGAAGGTTCTCGTCAAAATGAATAAATAAGCGCGCCTCTTCTTCATGTATTCTTAAAAAAATTGAATTGGAAAAAAATTGCCTGATCCCTGTCCCCAAACAAGTCTTCCTTCTCGCTCTTATTTTAACATGCTTCATTGCGTGCAATAGTCCTTATACTCCAAAACCCAGAGGATATTTTAGAATTCAGTTTCCAAAACACGAATATCAAAAATTTGACAGACCCGATTATCCTTATTCGTTTGAATATCCGGTTTACGCTCAAGTTATCCAGGACACAACTTTTTTTGAATCGAAACCTGAAAATCCATATTGGATCAACATCGATTTCCCAAGATTCAATGCCCGTATTTATATGAGCTATAAAGACGTAAATGGGAATTTTGACAAGTTAAGAGATGACGCATACAAAATGACTTATAAGCACACTTACAAAGCGACGTCGATTGAAGACTCCATGATGAAAACTCCACTCGGCGTATATGGCGTTTTTTTTAGTGTGGGAGGCAACGCCGCGACGGCAAAGCAATTTTTCGTTACCGACACCAGCAAACATTTCCTAAGAGGCGCGCTATATTTTGATGTTGCGCCAAATGAGGATTCATTAAGTACTGTAAATGAATTTCTGCAGAAGGATATGCAGCATCTCATAAATACTTTCCAATGGAAAAAGTGAAAAATCTTGTAAAATAAACGTTGGAGGTAAGTAAAAAAATTTCGAAATTTCCCATTTAAATTGCCAATAGTTTGTTACTTTTTGCCTATTGTTGGTTAGCTATTGGGAATTGGTCATAGCCTATTAACTTTGTAGCAAACGGATAATAATTTCACAGATCATGATAGCAATTGATAAAGTATTGGTGAGTGATTTGATCGTTGAAGAACAATTTGTTTGCGATCTTAGTCACTGTAAAGGCGGTTGCTGTGAAGACGGTGAAGCAGGAGCGCCGCTGGAAAAGGATGAATTGAAAATTCTTGACAGGATCTATGAAGAAGTAAAACCATATCTTACAAAAAAAGGAATTCAGGAGATCGAAGAACAGGGACGCTACCAGTATAACAAGCAATTTGGCTGGGTTACGCCTACAATTGAAGGGAAAATGTGTGCGTATGGTTTCCGTGATAAAAAAGGTGTAATCAAATGTGGAATAGAGCAAGCTTATTATGATGGGAAAGTAGATTGGAAAAAGCCTATCAGCTGTCACCTGTTTCCTATAAAAACCAAAAAGAGCCGCAACGGAGAAACCACCTTCGTGAATTACGAACCCCGCGAGGATTTATGCCAGGCCGCATGCGTTCTTGGTAAAAAGCTGAAAGTACCGGTATATGTTTTTTTGAAAGAAGCGATAATCAGAAAATTTGGCGAAGAATTTTATCAGGCGCTTGAAGCAACAGCAAAGCATTTAGAAACGACAAAATGATAGTATAAGATTTTATGATAAGGTTACTTGGTAGCGTCTTCCTCTTTTTTTCAATTTTAGTTTTTAATTCCGCGGATGCGCAAAATGCGCCACGCTGGAATAAATATTCAATATCGAAGTCAGTCAACACTGCCGGGCTGAATTCTAAGAAATTGCTTCATAGTAAAAACAAGGCGGCGGCTCTCGAAAATAATATCGCCGAGTTTTATTTATACAGAAATGGAAGTTTAGTAAAACCGCCTAAAGATTCTGTCCATAATTTTTTTGCAGCCGGTTGCATATGTTTCAAATATGACGATACATTATTGTTGAATAGTGGATTGGGTCGCGCAGCGGGAGTAGGTGTCGGTATCAAGATTTATAAGGGAAGATTCACCAGTTCTTTGCATGGCAACGCCGATGATAAATCAGGATACAAGGCTAAAAGGTCAGACAGTGTTTATGCGCGGGATATAGTTGTTGAACCAGAAACGCAAACTCTTAAGTTGCTTCAAAAGCCAACGTTCGCTGCTGACGAGACGATTATCGGTGAATACTTTGCCACCTATAAGAAATTCTACCAAAAAGTAAAGCATAAGGATGAAGCGAAAAAGTATACGGTCAGGCTTATTTTCAAATGCCGAATCACAAGTATGGACAGTTTGAAACCGTCATCTGAAACAAGTAGTAAATAATTTTTGATCATAGCAGGTTAAAAAAAGTATGATGCCAGAAAACGCAGGATCCTTTATTGAGAAGAGCAGGGAGAAAGCTATCGATCTTGAACATCGGCGAAAAATCAATTGGAATATTGGTCAATACAATACGATTGTTGCAGCCGGCAAACAACAATTCGAAGACGTTCATCTTGCAAGAGAACGTGCAAAAAACATCAAATGGCGTGCGCTGGAAACACTGGATCAGCTGTTGGAGGACTTTGAATCTGCGCTTACAAAACGTGGCGGCAAAGTGATATGGGCAGAGACTGCAGAACAAGCCCTTGAAGAGATATTAGCAATCTGTAAAGAAAAAAATTGTCGCACGATTGTAAAAAGCAAAAGCATGGTAACGGAGGAAATCAAACTCAACGATTTCCTTGAAGAACATCATATCGAAAGTGTCGAAACAGATCTGGGAGAATATATTCAGCAGTTGGATAACGAACCGCCTTATCATATCGTGACCCCGGCAATGCACAAGAGTAAGGAGGATGTTGCTAAGCTATTTCATGAAAAATTAAATACGAAGCCAAATCTTTCGCCCGAGCAATTAACGCTCGTCGCAAGAGACAAGCTACGCGATAAATACACAAACGCAGAAATAGGCATTACAGGTGCCAATTTCATTATTGCAGACATTGGAGGTATTGCTGTAACGGAGAATGAAGGTAACGCCAGGCTCAGTTGCGCCTTTCCAAAAACCCATATCGTTATTACTGGAATTGAAAAAGTAATTCCGTCGATGACGGATCTTGGTCTGTTCTGGCCGTTACTTGCCACTTACGGAACCGGGCAAAGGATTACATCATACAACACAATTATCAACGGGCCGAAACTTGAAGGTGAAGTTGACGGACCTGACGAAATGTATGTGATACTGCTCGACAACGGACGCACCAACATTTTAGCAAATGTGAAAACGAGAGAAAGCCTTTATTGTATCCGCTGCGGTGCCTGCCTGAATGCGTGCCCCGTTTATAAAAACATTGGAGGACATAGCTACAGTGCAACCTACAGCGGTCCAATAGGATCTGTGATTACTCCCCACCTCAAAGACATGAACGAATGGAAGCATCTCAGCTATGCATCATCGTTATGTGGGAATTGTACAGAAGTATGTGCAGTCAAAATTAACTTGCACGAACTGCTTTTGGAGAACAGGTATGAAGCTGTTGAATCAAATCATGTTAAGTGGATGGAAAAAATTGCCTGGAAAGGTTGGAAACAGGCAAGTTTGAACAGAAAAATGATGAATATTGGAAACAGCAAAATGAAAAACTGGATGATTAATAAAATTTTCAAAGGGTGGACTGGCCATCGAGCCGACCTGCACTTTGCTGAAAAGACTTTTAACCAACAGTGGAAAGAGAAAATGGGAAAGTAGAAATACGGTCTTTTCTAGTATATTTTCTTTGTCGGTATTTATACCGACTTTTTTATTTTTGAATCACAGGTTCATGCTGCTATATAGTTTATATAACACCCCCAGACTTTCTTACATTGTTGATTTCATCAATAAAGAACTTTTTAATGAACCAATCGTCATAACAACGAATAAAGAAGAATTTATCGCGTATGGTCAACCGAAAATAAATTATTCTTCCGAAGAATTCTCCGAGCAGGAATTTTTTATAAAAAGTACTTCGATTCTTTTTGAAGAAGGAATCAAGGAACGATTAATTGAATGCTCGGAGCTCAATTATTACAAAGTTTTTTTTGATACCAGTGGTGATTTCCCATTTGACATATTTGCTGCTACATTTTATTTACTAAGCCGGTACGAAGAATATCTTCCGCACATTCAAGATGAGTATGGACGGTATTCACACTTAAATTCCCTTGCTTATAACGAAGGTTTTTTGCAGATTCCTTTAATTAACATCTGGCTTCAGGATTTTAAGAAAGCGCTCGCTCAAAAATTTCCCGCATTAATTTTCAGACGTGCATCATTCAAGTTTATCCCTACCTATGACATCGACATAGCGTATTCTTTTCTTCATAAAGGATGGAAAAGAAATATGGGCGGACTTATCAAGTCGGCCGTCAATGGACAATGGTCGATCTTCGGAGACAGGATGCAGGTCTTAATGAAAAAGAAAAAAGATCCATTTGATTCATACGAATGGCTTGATTCATTGCATTTGTATTGTAGAACGCGGGCATATTATTTTTTCCTTGTTGCAAATGAGCAAAAAAAATTCGACAAGAACATTTCGCCAAATAAAAAAGCGCTGCAGGATCTGATTCGATATCATGGCAGTGGCTATACGGTAGGCATTCATCCTTCCTGGCAGAGTGGAGACGACGGCGAACTGCTTACGAAAGAATTAGGGTGGTTGGAGAGAATTCTAGATAAGGATATAACCTACAGCAGGCAACATTATATCCGTTTGAAATTGCCGAAGACATACCAGGAACTTCTTAAGGCAGGCATCGAGAAAGATTTTTCAATGGGTTACGGAGGTGTAAATGGTTTTAGAGCTTCCGTTGCGTCGTCATTCTACTGGTATGACCTGGAGAATGAAAAGGTGACAAATTTGATGCTCTTTCCATTTTGTTTTATGGATGCTACATCTTTCTACCATCAAAAATTGTCTCCGCAACAAACGTTGCACGAATTAATGAGTTACTATCATGCCATAAAAAAAGTAAATGGTTTGATGGTAACGATATGGCATAACCAGTTTCTCGGGCCGGACCCTCAATTTGCAGGCTGGAAGGAAGTCTATGAAGTTTTTTTGAAAGATGAGGTTTACTGGGACATGTGATCGCGTTTCATTGTTGTTGGATCAGGCGCTCTCAGCAAATTCTTCAGTGACCTGCTCTTTTACTTTTCCTGTTTTTTTCAGGAAACTCGAATTAACGAGGTACACTCCATACAAGGTGATGAGGCCGCCAAGGCCGATAAATATTGTAATTTTTTCATTGAAAAGCAATGAACCAAATGCCACTGCGACAACCGGATTTATATACGCATAAATAGAAACCTGCGCGGTCGGAAGATTTTGCAGCGCATATAAATAGGCCATGAAGGAAATTACAGAACCGAAAATTACCAGGTAGCCGATAGCCAACCATGAGATCGTTGGAATCTGGCTCATTGGAATGTTCCATCCTGCAGCGCTAGAAAGCGCGAATAATAAAATGCCAGATATTACCATCTGCAGACCAATGCTAAAATATGGATTAAACTCCTTCGCCTGTTTCTTGGTATAAAGTGTACCAAATGACCAGCAAAGTGATGCAATTAATGAAATGATAATACCGAAGCGAAAGTCGATGTCAAAAAAATCTCTTAGATGCTCATAAAAAATCACGCAAATACCTCCGAATCCAAGAAGCAATCCAACGAGAATCCGGGGTGGAACTTTTGATCGTGAACCAAAAAATCCGATGATTACCAGCCAAAGTGGAAAAATTGCAGCGATGATAGATCCGAGACCGGCAGAAATATATTTTACTCCCAGCGTAGTGAGGCCATTCGTAAGAAATAGATTAAGAGCACTAAGAATAAGAATGTTTATCCATTCTTTTCCGGATGGCCATTTAACTCTTTTGAAAAGAAAAAAAATAGTGTAGATAGAACCTGCAAGAAATTGTCTTATGCCAGCGAGTTGAATTGCGGGCATATGCTTTACGCCTTGTCGGGATGCTACCCATGTTGTTCCCCAAAGAAAACTTACGATGGCAAGCGCAATAAGGGCTGGTACTTTTTTATCGCGTCGTTGTATAAGCGAAGGTTTTGCAGTTTAGGAAAGTGGTAAAACTATTCAAAACTTTGCTATAAAATACAATCAATGTTTAAAATGTCGCATTCCTGTGATTACCATGGCCAGGTTGTGCTGTTTGCAGTAATCAATTGAGTCTTTATCCCGGATTGACCCACCCGGTTGAATAAATGCAACAATGCCTTCTCCATGTGCGATACTCACGCAATCATTGAATGGGAAAAAGGCGTCTGAAGCAAGGACGGCATCTTTTAATTGAAAATTAAATTGCTTTGATTTTTCGATAGCCTGCCTCAACGAATCAATTCGACTGGTTTGTCCACAACCTTTTCCAATCAATTGTTTATTCTTAACTAATGCAATTGCATTTGACTTTAAATGTTTGCAGACAAGATTGGCGAAAATCAGGTCATCTTTTTCATTACTCGTTGTATCTCTTCCGCCGACTTCGTCCCACTTTGTGAAGTTGCCTTCATCGATTTGTTGAGTTAGTGTTCCATTCAAAGTGCTTTTGTACATCGTTTTTGGAAGCTGAATCTCTTTTGAAAGCTGCAATAGAATTCTGTTCTTTTTCGCCTGCAAAATTGCAAGTGCGTCTTTAGTAAACGAAGGCGCAATTAAAACCTCAAAAAATATTTCGCTGATTGCTTCTGCAGTTGATTTGTCGATCTCAGTGTTTGAAACTAATACGCCGCCAAATGCACTTTCGGGATCACCGGCGAGTGCCTCTCTCCATGCCTCGGTAACGGTAGACCTGGACGAGATACCGCATACGTTAGTGTGTTTGATTATAGCGAAGGTTGTTTCATTGAACTCGCGGATCAGTTGTATCGCTGCGTCGATATCTACAAGGTTGTTGTATGAAATTTCCTTCCCATGCAATTGTGTAAATACTTTATTCCAGTCGCCATAAAAAACTGCTTGCTGGTGAGGATTTTCTCCGTAGCGCAAACCTTGTTGAATGTCATTTTGTATTATTTTCCACTCATTGTCGGGATGAAAATAGTTGTAGATCGCGAGATCATATTTCGCTACGATTTCAAATGCTTTTGCAGCGAATGATTTTCTCTGTTCCAATGTCGTTTCTCCATTTTGGTCGCGAAGTAATTTTTCGAGTACGGGATAATCAGCTTTTGCGGCGACAACAGCAATATCTTTAAAATTTTTTGCCGCAGCGCGGATCATGGATGGCCCACCGATATCAATCTTCTCAATTATTAATTTCTCTTCGGATGTATTAGCTACTGTTTCTTCGAAAGGATAGAGATCAACAATGACTAAATCAATTTCGGGAATTTTAAATTCCCGCATCTCTTTTACATCGGTTTCGTTATCTCTTCTACCCAAAATTCCGCCAAACACGGATGGATGGAGCGTTTTCACACGGCCTCCGAGGATCGACGGATAATTTGTAATGTCTTCAACCGGGATGCACGGAATATTCAGCTTCCTGATGAATTGTTCGGTGCCGCCTGTAGAGTAAATTTTAATATTATTTGCGTGAAGTAACTGAAGAATAGGTTCGAGACCGTCTTTGTAAAAAACGGAAATAAGTGCTGATTGAATTTTTTTGGTCATGTCTAAAAATTATCGATGTGCGTACCTGGCTCTGTGAAAGAGCCGCGAAATTAACCCAATCCGCATTTATCTCAAAGCCGGCAGCGTGTGAAGATATCCATTGATTTTCCCCAAGGTTGTTCTTTGTGATAGTCAGGCGCCTGATTACTGGCAGACTCTTTCCTATATTGAGTGTGAAAATCAAATAGCTGTGTATTCTTAAGAATAAATTAAATCGTCTTTAAAAACATTTTATATCTCTTAGAGAATATTTATTTTAATTCCGACCGTTTAAAAACAAGTCCCGGTTGTCTTATTTTTTGCAGATCCGGCGGCCTATACTTTGCATTGACGAATTGGTGCATAACAATCGAAAGACCGTACCGTTTTAAGGTAAAAGAAGCACTATGGATCAGAATAATAAACCGGTGGTTGGGATCAGTTACACTAGTAGAAACAGGCCCGATCTTTTAAACATCTGCTTAGAGCAAACTCAAAAATATCTGTCCCCGGAAAAGTTCGAATACGTCATTTCTGTCATAAATGATTTCGGAGATCCCAAATGGGATCGTGAGTACGATGACTTGAGAAAGAAATTTCCAAATGTTGTTTGGTACAAACCGCCGGTAAGGCTTGGGATCGCTAAAGCGAAAAACGAAGGGATAAAAATCATGCGTATTAATTGCGATCATTTTTTTCTTTCGGATGATGATTGCTTTCCCATCAAGCAAGGTTGGGAGGAGTTGTATATCGATACCGCAAAAAATAACGGTGTGAATCATCTAATGCATGAGTTTCCGATCCAGGATAGAATTGAACTTTTAAAAACTGAAAACGGGATTTGCAAGTTCATGGGATCGTGTGGCGTTTTTCTCTATTTCACTCGTCACGCCATTAATACAGTGGGTGGTATGCGAAAGGCATTTAAAAATTACGGAAATGAACATACGGAAATAGCATTTCGCTGTCATCTGGCAAACCTTCAGGGAAAATGGGGACCCTTTATGTCACCTGAAAAGTCAAGAGACTATATCTATGCAATTGATCTGGATCTTTTATTATTTGGCGTGCAGCCAAAAGATCTCACAATCGACGTGAACAACTTTCGATATACTACCACTGCGGGAGAGATAAAAGAAGAGCGTGCCCATAATATGGGATTATTTAAAACAATGGAACCTTTTTTTGAGGACATATAAAAGCCCTTGACCTCCTTGGGCTGGTATCGTTTTTTTTAATTTAAAACTTCATGTTATGATGACACCTACAAAAACGAAGGTGCTGGGCAAGCTTTTGCTTGGCGCGATGGTCGACTATGATCATTTAGAAATGTTAAGAACGAATTATCGCGACACAAGATGGGAATTTCACAGCACTCGACTTGGACGAAATGATTCTTTGAGTGTTTCGTTTGCGCTTCCTATCGTAAAAGAGTTTATTCAAAAGGCAAACGCAATTGGCGCTGGCGCTGTGAAGATCTATTTCGGAGTGTATCCTGAAAATTTTGTTTCAAGGCCAGAATTCTCGGGCTTGCAGACGATAGTCCTCGTCGCCGCCAGGGAAAAAAATGGAACAAGCAAAGATCTTTATTATGTCAATGACGATGGGAAGAGAACTACCATGTCGCTCAACCTGGGAACGATTTGTCCTCCTTTGTGTGGAAGCACGACAAAGATTGAAGGAACTCCACATGATGATGAAGCACAGGTTATCACCGCAGGTGCAATGGTTGACGAGGCTCATGTTGAAGAATTGAAGAGGAATTATCTTATGCACAGACATGCGTACAATGGTGAAATGATTGGCAAACCCGATTCCTTGAGTGTCACATTTGGCATCAAAGAATTCGGAGAGTACGTACACTTAATTGATGAACATCGCGCAGATGGAATTCGTTTTTATTTCGGCGCGTACCCTGATTACTATGAAGAACTACCAGAATTTTCCGCTTTGCAAACTTTGGTTGCAATAGGAACAAAACAGATTACCACGTCCAATGGTTGGATTCAAAAAGATTTGATTTTGATGGAAAGTGGTAAGCAAATAAAGAGTTCACTTAATATGGGAAGTCTTTGTCCTCCGTATTGCGGTGGCACTACAAAAGTGGAAGGAACTCCTTACGATAGTGAAGTAAACGATTTCTTTTAGCACTCCCCGCTCCGTATAATCGCTGCGCGTATTTTAATTTCGTAAATTAAGGAAATTTTTGAGCTGTGTTTTTTGAGCAACTGACATCTAAATTAATGGACGGGACAAGAGTAAGCGCTGAACAGATCGAGTTGTTCAAAATCTGTTACCGGCAAAATAATTGGAAACTTAATAGCGAGCGAAAAGGAGATGAGGAAACGATCTATGTACTCTTACCGATTGAAGATTTGATAGAATTTATCGATAAATCAAATGCAAGGGGAGCGGACCATATAGCAATTTATTTTGGTTCGTTCCCTGAGCCTTTTCCTGAGTATACTTTATTAGCAGGACGGATGACGTTGTGTTTTGTTGGCATTAATAAACTGGGACAAGCCGTTTATTATGGTGAGGAGCAACAGGAATTTGGCGTAGGGGGCTTTAATTCAAAATCACAGGTTGAAACATTTACTGAAAACTACAGATTGGAAAGATATGCTTATAACAGTCGCGCAATTGGGAAAGCGGATTCAATCGGTGTTGCATGCACAGTCGGCACTCTCAAAAATTTCCTGACTGAAAATCAAAATGCGAGTTTTATTCGCATTTATATAGGCGCTTATCCAAATCATTATGAACACGAGCCTGAACTGTCCAGGATGCAAAATCTAGTTTTGGTGCGAATGGAAGAAGCGGCTAACAGAGTCGCCAAGGAAATCCTCCAGGGAGAAAACCCAGGCCTCAACATGACCCCCATTGTCGTGAAAACTGAATGAGACGTTTCGCCATTTTGCTTAGTATTTTTGGAATCCGTTTTTCTTCTGGAACCATAAAAAACCTGATACTATTAAAACATAAATTAAGACTACCTGTAGCAAATTGATATTTAAATTTTCTAACGTGGAAAATGGAAGGCTTTGCATGTGCTCAATCAAACTGTTCAACAAGTAAATCAGCCATCCTACAAAAGAGCCTATGATTTTTGCGACTACCGGGATAAATGACATAATACAAACAAATATTTCGCCCAAAAGAACAAGGCTGGATAAAGGAACTGCCAATAAATTGGTGATGAGAAAATAATTTGGGAATTGATGAAAATAATAAATGGTGATAGGACTCGTAAGCACCTGGGCTGCTAAGGTTACAGATGCGGATTTCCATATGAGATCCAGAATTTTATTTTGAATAAATAGCAGATTGTAAATTGGCTTCATAAAAATAACGATACTCAACACAGCTCCATACGAAAGTTGAAAACCGACATCCCACAACCAAAACGGATTGTAACATAACAATAGAAAAGCAGAAGCCGCGAGACTATTATAAATAGAGCTTGACTTGCCGAATTGTTTTCCTATCACTATAAAACTGAACATAACAGATGATCGTAAAACAGATGGCGATGCGCCCGTCAGGAAACTGAATAACCATAAAGAACCCAGTATAATAAATGGTTTTACCCCGCTTAGTTTTTTATTAAGTTTTATGTGATCCAATAAGAGCTGGATCAAGGCGTAGATTAATGCAAGATGTAATCCCGAAATAGCAATTATGTGTGCTACACCCGTCTGAGAATAAGATTGAACAAGATCTTTATCGAGATCGTCTTTGTATCCAATTAATAAAGCTTCGGCCAGGCCTATGATTTTCTTATTGGTTAAGTATGTTCGAAGAATGTCCAATATTTTTTGCCGGGCGCTGAATAAATATTCTTTGAGAATGTTCCCTTGTTTATCCGGCAGTATAACGAATTCATTCCTCTTTAGATAAACCTGGCCGCTTATATGATGAAATACGCAGTATCGTTGGTAGTCAAAGGCCTGAAAATTTCCAAAGTTTTTGATCGGTTGAATTGTTTTGCAAAAAATAATTTTTGCCCCATACTTCAGTGAATCAATTTCACTACCTTTCTGAATATACAGGAGAACATTTAGCTTGTCCCTTATCCCATCATTCCTTATCAATGATTGAACAGATGCTTCTGCCCTGAGACTTTTTGTTTTTTCACTCGCTGGTTCTTGAAGAATTGCTATCATCACGTGGCGATTCTTATATATTGGATCATCCCATTTTCTAATAACCGAGTTATTATGATATGACATTAATAAAATTCCAGTATCTAAGACGACCAGGTGGATTACTATTCCCGTGACCCAATTATACTTAAATCGCGTAAACATGCGGTAGCGATTAAAGGAAAGTAGTAGAAGTGTAAAAACAATTAAAGCGCTCCAGGAAAATGTTGGATCTATCACAATGAACCAACACAAAATGATACCAGCGATAAAGGGAATCAGAATCCTTATAAACGGAGCTTTTTTCCACGCTTGGTTATGATCGACAATCATGAGTTACTAAGTGAGAAAATGCCTGATAAAAAAGGCGGTTTTATAAAAAGACTTTAAAATAAAAATGGATTCAGAAATGCGAAGTACACGAAAGTTGCGATGTTTTGGAGGTGAGAATGACGTTGTTTTAACGGGTAAAAAAACAAATTTTTATACGGTATTTCAGCCCGTTAAAAAACGGTTTTTTTTCTGTTTTTTGCACATGACTGATTGACAGTCTTGAATTTACGAATAATATTAATTCGTAATTGATTGATATGCTTTTTTTTGCAACTTTCAGTTGAGTAAGTCGTGGATACTTTTAGGTCGTTAAATCATTCTTAAACCTGAAAACATTCACAGTTATGATCACAATTGAAAAAAAACCCGTAAGAGCCGGCAAAATCGTGGGAAACGACCACGTTGACATGGTAGTTAGAAATTATAAACAAAACAGATGGATTCAAAACTCAGAACGCATTGGCAAAGAAGATTCATTGAGCGTTTCATTTAGTTTAGAAGAATTAGAAGAGTATATTCAATGGGCTAAGGAAAATGGAGCGGATGGAGTAAAGTGTTATTTCGGCGCATACCCCGAAAATTTTAAAGAGATGCCTGAATACTCGGGTCGCCAAACAATTGTAATGGTTGCAACAAAAACACGACAAACAGAAACAGGAATTGCTAATAAAGATTTGTATATTAAAAAGGATGGCGGACTTACAGTCATGGGTTTGAACATGGGCACACTTTGTCCTCCAGTGTGCGGGGGGTTCAGTCAGTCTGATAACAAAATAGGTGATCTTGGAGTTGCGATTATCGATCGCGGCGAAAAAGGGCTCTCGGTGATTTAGTTAAAATAAAAATTGATTCGAAAAAACCTCCGTAGGAGGTTTTTTTATTTTCAAATTTGAAATAAAACTTACTTTTATTTATATCAGTCAGTCATGGTATACAAGATTCTTTTTGAAATAGAAATATCAGTTGCCCTGATTTGTTTGCTCGCAAGCATTACTATCTTTTTTCAATCGACATCGGAACTATATTTAAAACTATTTCCTTTTTACTTTTTATTTGGAATAATTACGGAATCTATTGGTGAGTATACGGCAGCGCATAACCGGAACAACACCATTCTATTAAATATTTATTCGGTGCTTGAATTCGCATTCTATTTTTTTGTTCTTAACCAAGTAATCAGAAACAAAAGGATAAAAAAAATAGCGATTTGGGTTCTTTGCCTATATCTTTTGTACTCCACATTGAATTTTTTCCTAGTGCCCTCTATCTTTAACTCAGTAGCTTATTCAATATCCTGTCTATTCTTAGTAGGATTCTGTATTTACTATTTCGTAGAAATATTTCAGCTCCCGCAAACAGGCAGTCTTTGGCGTCAATCCTCCTTTTGGATTTGTACTGCGATATTATTTTCTTACTGTTGTACCTTTCCAGTGTTTGCTTTCATAGTATTTTTCCATGAACCTCCTAAAATTATCATGAGTAATTTAGCAGGCATAATTCGAATAACTAATATTTTTACATATTCCTTGTACACTATCGCTTTCCTATGCCGGATCAAAACCAGCAAATCTATGTTATCGTCTTAATAGGAGTCTTGCTGGCTCTCTTACTGGTAGTCTTTATTTTTGCAATGTTTTTTTTATACCAGCGGAAGAAGCAAAAGCAGGAACAAGAGCTTGTCAAGTTAAAAGAACAATACGAGCAGGAATTACTACGCTCACAACTCGAAATCCAAGAGTCGACTTTAAAAGGTGTTGCACAGGAACTTCATGATAATATCGGCCAGGTTTTATCAGTGATAAAGCTATGGATGGCCGGTGCTCCCATTGAGAAGGATCATCCGGCTTTTGAAGGTGTTCAAAATTCCAGGGAAATGCTTAACAAGGTAATCTACGATATGGCAGATCTTACCAAAAGCCTGCATACCGATAGAATTACCGATATAGGACTTACTGAAGCGATCCGGTTCGACCTCGAAGCCATTAAACGTACAGGTTTGGTAAAAATAAATTTTGCAGTAACCGGCGAGGAATTTCATTTCGCGGAACAAAAATCTATTTTCCTCTTCAGGATGTACCAGGAGATGATGAACAATATTTTAAAACATTCCAAAGCCAGCCACGTAAATGTTTCTCTTGTTTATTCAACAGATCGTAAGTTTGCGCTAATGGTCGAAGACGATGGTGTTGGATTCAACATGGAAAAAAAGCAAAATGAAAAATCCTCGTCCTCTTCAAGTGGCCTTGGGTTAAGGAGCATGGTGAATCGGGCCCGCCTGATCGACGCAGAAATATCTATTCAAAGCCAACCACAAAAAGGAACAAAGATCTCAGTACAAATGCCTCTGAGTAACTAAGCGGACATTATTATGGCTGTAAATAAAAAAATTCAGGTTGCAATCGCAGACGATCATACGCTTTTACGCAAAGCGTTGGCAAAACTTGTTAGCTCATTCGAAAACTATTCCGTTCTTTTTGAAGCAGACAACGGGAAAGAAATTAAAAATAAGATCTCGGAACATATCATCCCAGATATAGTTCTCCTTGACGTAAATATGCCGGAAATGGACGGCTATGAGACCGCCGGTTGGCTGTTCAAAAATCATCCACAAATTAAAGTGCTTGCCCTTTCAATGTTCAGCGACGAAAAAACGATCATCAAAATGTTGCGACTCGGCGCGAAAGGATATATTCTTAAAAATATAGATCCGGAAGAATTAAAGAATGCGCTTGATTCAGTTGTCAAAAAAAATTTTTACCTCTCAGAATACATCTCGGGCAAAATTATCAGCGGTCTTCATAAAGACGTGGACCGCCAGGAAGAACCGGTAAACCTCACAGAAAAAGAAAAAGATTTTTTACGCCTGATTTGTTCCGAAATAACATACAAGGATATCGCTGCAAAAATGTATGTGAGTCCGAGAACGGTTGACGAATATCGAAATCATTTGTTCGAAAAACTAAAGGTTAAATCGAGGATAGGTCTCGTGTTGTACGCAATAAGGAATGGTCTCGCCGAGGTATAAACAAAGAAGCCCAGGAATATATTCCTGAGCTCGTGAATTTATTTTTTTCCAATTATTTACTGAGATACATACTTCTGTCCTTATACAGCTGTCTGAAATACGGGTCGCCCAGATCCTTTATAAATCGAATTGCTTCGCCTGTTGATTTCATTTCAGGTCCGAGTTCCTTGTTTACCCCAGGAAATTTTTCAAAGCTAAAGACCGGTTCTTTAATGGCGTATCCCTTTAGTTTTTTGGTGAATGTAAAGTCCTTAATCTTGTTGGCACCCAACATCACCTTTGTCGCTACATTCAGGTAAGGAATTTGATATGCCTTTGCAATGAACGGTGTGGTACGCGAAGCTCTTGGGTTTGCTTCTATCACGTACACCTTGTTGTTTTTGATCGCAAACTGAATATTGATGAGTCCTTTAATATTTAGTTTGAATGCAATCTTTCGAGCATATTCTTCCATTGTTTCAACGACCAATGGCGTTAAGTTGAATTGAGGCAGAACCGCATTGCTGTCACCACTATGAATTCCTGCCGGCTCAATATGCTCCATCACACCCATCACGTGAAAATTTTCTCCATCGCAGATCCCATCGATCTCTGCTTCCTGGCATCGATCCAAAAAATGATCAACGAGTATTTTGTTTCCCGGTATATGTTTGAGCAAACTGATGACAGCTTTTTCAACTTCTTCATCATTGATCACAATACGCATTCTTTGTCCCCCTAGCACATAACTCGGACGCACCAACACTGGGTACCCGACTCGATTTGCAACTTCAACTGCTTCGTCAACTGTAAAAGCAGTGCCATAGGATGGATATGGAATATCCAACTCCTTCAACATATCACTGAATCTTCCGCGATCCTCTGCGATATCCATATTGTCAAACGAAGTTCCTATGATCGGGATTCCTTTTTTGTTGAGCTTTTCTGCAAGCTTTAATGCGGTTTGTCCGCCTAACTGCACAATTACGCCAACGGGTTTTTCGTGTTCGATAATTTCCCACAAATGCTCCCAATAGACCGGTTCGAAATACAATTTATCTGCCATGTCAAAGTCTGTGGATACAGTCTCCGGGTTACAGTTTACCATGATCGCTTCATAACCGCATTCTTTCACCGCCAACAAACCATGCACACAACAATAATCGAACTCAATACCCTGGCCAATTCGGTTTGGCCCGGAACCGAGTACAATAATTTTCTTTTTATCGCTAACCTTACTTTCATTAACTCCACCGTTTTCAAAAGTAGAGTAGAAGTAAGGTGTCTTTGCTTCGAATTCTGCGCTGCAGGTATCAACCATCTTATACAGCCTGGTTATTCCCGCTGCTTTTCTCTTTTCATAAATTTCTTCTTCACGTCCATTTTGCATAATTCGTATCAACTGCTCATCACTAAATCCCATATTCTTTGCTTCGCGAAGCAACTCAAGCGGCAAAGTATCCAACTTATAATTTGCAATTTGTTTTTCCAGTTCGCAAATTTTTTGAATTTCGTTGATGAACCAGCGATCGATTCCCGTTGCTTGTGAAATTGTTTTTACGCTTACACCAAGCATCAAGGCATCTTTGATACGAAAAATGCGATCCCATTTTGGAATCTTTATGTATTCAATAAGTTCTTCTGCGTGCATTTGGCTCTTCCCGTAATAACCGAGACCCACAGCGTTGTTCTCGAGACTTTGACACGCTTTTTGAACCGCTTCGGTGAAACTTCTTCCGATCGACATCACTTCTCCTACACTCTTCATCTGCAGTCCAAGGGTGTCATTCGCTCCTTTGAATTTATCAAAATTCCACCGCGGCATTTTCACGATTACATAATCCTGCACGGGTTCGAAATATGCCGATGTCGTTTTTGTGATTTGATTTTTGAGCTCGTCCAGCGAATAGCCAATCGCGAGTTTTGCTGCAATTTTTGCTATTGGATATCCAGTAGCTTTTGAGGCAAGGGCCGATGAGCGACTCACGCGAGGATTTATTTCTACAGAAATCAATTCCTCGGTGACAGGATTCATTGCGAACTGGACATTACAACCTCCCGCAAAATTTCCAAGCGACCTCATCATCAGGATGGCCTTGTTCCGCATATCCTGGAATGCTGTGTCGCTTAGAGTCATCGCCGGTGCAACCGTGATTGAATCACCGGTATGGACCCCCATCGGATCGACGTTCTCAACAGTGCAAATGATAACGACATTATCGTTCTTATCTCTCAGTAACTCTAGTTCGAATTCTTTCCAACCCACAACGGCTTTCTCAACTAAAACTTCATGAATGGGAGAAGCTTTTAATCCCCTGTCCAATGCCGGGTCCAATTCATCTTTATTCCAAACAAATCCCCCGCCGGTACCACCAAGCGTGAATGAGGGTCTGATTACAAGCGGGAACCCTATGTCTTGCGCAAATTCTTTTCCTTCCAATAAAGAGTTTGCAACTCTCGACGGAGCAACCGGAATATTTATTCTAAACATTAACTGCCGGAATTTCTCTCTGTCCTCCGCAATTTCAATTGCATCAACATCGACACCAATCAGCCGGGTATTATATTTTTCCCATACACCCAGGTCGGCGGCCTCTTT
>Ga0163162_10000631_pt1 | contig 32664 bp, 22 predicted proteins | sample S55metaG_FD_115310 | JGI IMG/M metagenome (GOLD analysis project Ga0163162, IMG submission 115310) | Switchgrass rhizosphere microbial communities from Kellogg Biological Station, Michigan, USA - S5-5 metaG | ecosystem: Host-associated > Plants > Roots > Rhizosphere > Soil | place: USA... | reverse complement strand
GCAACACTGGCCGATGTTGATTATACAGAAAGTGGCAATACATATAAATTCAATAAAAAGGGAAGTCTGGAATCAATACAAGATGTGTACATTATAGTATCTGGTCAGACGGCTTCAGCGAGTGAATTATTGATCAGCTGTTTGAAACCTTATTTCAATGTGAAGTTGATAGGTGAAAAGACTTATGGCAAACCAGTTGGTTTCTTTGGAATAAATATCGATCAATATTCGGTTTATCTCAGCAGTTTCCTCATTAAAAATGCACAAGGATGGTCTGATTACTTTAATGGTATGGAACCGGATTTGAATGTTACGATGCCAAACAACCCAACATTAGGAGATACTGAAGAAGCATGTTTAAAAGCAGCTGTTGCTGCAATTGGTGGTAAAATACAATTACAGCCCAAAAAAAGTGCAAGTATTTTAAGGCTAAATTTAAATAGAATACCATTAGCACTCATTGATAAAGATTCAATTGGGATGATTGAAAATAGATTGAAGTTAAAGTATTAGTTGTGAGTTTTTTAGATTCATATTTTTGTATTTTATATTTCATCGATTTATCTGTTTAATCTTATTTCGATTTATTATTAATTATCATATTGATAACCTAACCTTATCATAATTGATTTTTCTTGTCGGTAGTTTTGTAAAAAAATAACAATAATACTTACATGAAAAACAATTACAAATTACAAATTATTTGCTTGTTGTGCTTGGTTATAGCGGCATTTAGCAGTTGCAAGAAAAGTGAAGTTGCAGAAGAAAATCGATTGACTAACAATCATAACAACTATGCTTATACGGGACATCCGAAATATCACGTTTTAGGATACGGATACGATGTAACAGGAAGATTAGCGAATGCAGAATCGGCCAAATTATCTGTGTTGAATATTGATAAATATATTACTGAAAATCCTGCACTGTTTAGCCAAAATGACGACGTCAACGACTATTTTGAATATTCGTATGGTGAAAATGCAGAGAGTTATTCTAAAAAATTAACTCAAAAATATCACTTAAGTTTAGATTTAAATTTTCTCAAAGTAGCAAAATTATTTAAAACGGAGTTAAATGCCTCTTTTGCTAAGAAAGACAGTGCTTATGCCAAATACGTTTACGCTAGTGTGCGAAAAATGATTAAACAAAGAAGCATGAAGATATATTTTACCAAAGAAAATCTTATAAATAATTATTTAACCGATCAGTTCAAATCTGATCTAGTATCACTATCTGCTACAGCTTTGGTTGAACGTTATGGAACACATGTATTAACTGATATTGAACTTGGAGCTCGCTTAGATATGAATTATGAAGCTCAAACGAATAATAGTAAAAGAGAAGAAGCAGCAACAGCTGGTGCAAGTCTTAGTGTAGGTAAAATTTTTAATGTCTCCGCAGATATTACTACAAATAGTGTTAACGCAAATTCTAATTTTAACCAAAGACTATATTACAATTCTGTTGGAGGTGATGGAAGTAAAAGTCTGATCGGGGAGATAGCATTAGATAATAGTACTCTTAAAATAAATATTGGCAATTGGCAAAGTTCGTGTACTAAAGATAATGCCGCTCTGATTAATATCGGACAGGATGGTCTACTGTCATTAGAAGATTTAGTAAGTGATCCAGTAAAGAAACAAGAGGTAAAAGCTGCCGTTGAAAAATATATTATTGATAGACAGATGATTCTTGTGCCTGAAAAATATACTCCGTCTCCAGTTGGGGTTTATTATAGCCAGGGTCTGAATGTCTGGAGATATGAATTCAATATTGATAACATTCCATACCTCCGTGACGGAAGCTGGCAATATAAGCAAACTTATTTTTCTGCATTTAAAGTGCAAGCTACTGGTACAGTTCCTGTTTATGAGTATTGGGCTCCAACAACCAATGATTGTGTTTGGGATCGGAATGCCAATTTGGCTAGTGACCCATATTGGCACTTCGGTGGAGTTAAATTTTATGCTTATGCGACACAACAACCAGGTACTGTTCCAATTTATCGATATTATCATCACAGGTCAGGAAGGTCACATTTCTTAGGGGCAGATCCAGGTAGGCCATATCCACAGAACGAATGGACAAATGAAGGCGTGGCTTTTTATGCTTATCCCCCACAATAATTAAGGTTAGTTAACATTTAAATGCGGTAATTTCCATATTGGAATTTGCCGCATTTTCATTTTATTATGATATAGACGTTGTGTTTAGATTGTATTAACTGTCAATATTATAATCCTGACTTATCATAATTAATTTTTCTTGTCGGTAGTTTTGTAGAAAATAACAAATACTTAATAATGAAACAACTACAGATTAAAATTATTTGCTTGCTGTGAGTAATAAAACTGACTGTAAAGAAGCCGCATCTACAGGAATTGATGTTAGTAAATTAGGTATCTTTTCAATCAATAGTAAACCTCAGATAATACTAATCAGCGGTATCATTTAAGCGATCGGAGGAGAACCAGGTGCAAGTTTATATTGCTAGTGTCATACCAACAATTAGTAATAAAGAGTAAGAAAAAAGCTCCAAATTAGAAAATGCTGAAATGATTGAAGGTGGACTAATTCCTATCTGGGACTTAATTGCAGACACGATAGAAGTGCTGCTGTTAAAATCTATTTAACACAGCATTATAAAGATATTATAATAGTACGGATTATTATTATACGAAAGTACCTGGCATTTACCCCGGCTATCATCTAGAGAGAACAGAAGGATATCTTTATGAAACAAAACCGTAAGTTGTTTACGCTATAGGGTATTTGGAATGGCATATATATGTTTTAACGTCATTATCTCTTACCGTAATATTTTAAATACATAAATGTTAAAAGAGCTTCAATACTAAATTGAAGCTCTTTTTTGTTGATATTTGATAGTTTAACTACCAAAGCTATTTAATGGGTATCAAATTAAAGGAAGAGACAACGGCTGTAAAAAAGAACTTTGATTTTGTCAATACTATCCGATGTATCTCAATGATGGGAATTATATTTGAACATAGTCACATAGTTCAGGCACCAATGTACAATACGCTGGGCGCAACTATTGTTGAAGCAAGTGTAATACAGTTCTTTAAGTTTTCTACAATAGCATTTTTCTTAATCGGTGGTTTCTTGATAAACCATAAATTTCAGGAATATTCAGCAGGCCAATACTTAAAAAATAGGTTTAAAAACACCGTAAGGCCATGGCTTTTTTGGATGATTGTTTATTTAGCGCTAACCATGTTAGATAGATGGGTGGCCTATAGTAAAGGCAGTGATGGGGGATTAATGTTTACCGATTTTACAGCCTATATTTCCGATTTAACCTTTAGGGTATTGTTTTTTAGTCCATATTGGTTTATCCTTAATTTTTTAATCTGCATTACCTTATTACTTTTATTTAAAAAATACCTTTATAATTATTGGCTAGGTATCTTCTTCGGGCTCGTTTCACTTATTTATAGTATTAATTTATATTTTAAGTGGTTTGAAACTACACATACTTCTGCTCTTTTTGGTTTTGTATTCTACTTATGGCTTGGGGTATATTTAAATAAGTACTATGCTGTAGTAATGAAATTTGTGAAAAATACACCTTGGGCGTTGTGGGTGCTAGTACTGATGTTAACTTTTGCATTGGGTATTTGCGAATCATTACAGTTAATTAGGTTAGGAAGTACTGATGCTTATAATACCCTCAGAATATCAAATATTATTTATTCATTTGTGGCATTTGGAGTTTTGCTTAAAATAGGCAGCATTAATACATTAAACCGCCTTAAGCCACGTGAAACAACCTTTGGTATTTATTTACTTCATAGTATTGTAATAGAGCGGTTTTTGCCATTGATTTTTCAACCTTTAAAATTAGATGTTGCTCATTTCAATGTATGGGAAAATACAGCGTTACTAATTCTAAGATTTTTAATCGCCTATGTGGTTAGTTATCTATTTTCAGCATTACTGATCAAAACTAAAATGAAATGGTCTGTTGGTCAATAATTTATATTTTTTTTAAACTATTTTTGAATGCTCGTCTAAATCTCTTGAAATTAAAGTATGCCCAACTAAATAATTCATTTCTAAGATACCATTTTAATGTGAGGCCATTAATTTGATGTGATAGTAAGATATCCAGCCATTTATTAAAAAGAAAACGTCCAAAAATCTCTGGATTGTATCTTTTTGAGATATTGTTTGCTAATTTAAGTTTGCTTAGTAGTAGCAGGTAACCTTCAAGATGCTTTTCATCCAGCTTCCATCCAAACAATTCTTCATGCAGATTTAACCATTTTTCTTCAACAGCTAAACCAATGGAGATGTGCATGTTTTTAATAATAGTTCTTTCATTTTCAAGCCGCGTACTTAAATTTAATGTAGAAGTGTTATTACTATGTATCCTGTAATCGACAAGTGTTTCGTCGAGGTTAGCAACTTTATACTTTTCAGAAATTCGAACAAACAGATCAAAATCTTCTGATATGGTGTAATTTTGATAACCTCTAAGTGCATGAAAGACACTCGTTTTAAACATTGTTGTTGAATTTACGAATGGATTACCAAATAACATAAAGAGGTCTACCGTATTATTTGTAGGTACTATTAATCGTTCTCCTGTTTTTTGTCCCTGCTCATTAATAATGTTGGCATGCCCTCCGCATAACGCAACTTCTTGGTTGGCTAAAAGATAATTATACTGTAATGCCAAGCGGTCAGGGTATGCAATATCATCTGCATCCAGTATGGCGATATAGTCGCCCTTTGCAAATTCTAATAATCTATTTCTGGTATAAACAAGGCCCCTGTTTCCATCGTTATGGATTAATGTTATTCTATGATCCTTAATTTTTTCTACAACAGCAGGTGTATGATCAGTTGAACCATCATTGATTATAATTAGCTCAAAATCAGAAAAACTTTGATTTAAAATACTGGTTATGGATTGTTGGATATATGGAGCTTGATTATATGCAGCCATAAAAACAGTAATTTTTGGTTTTCTCATTTTATGCTGGTTTTGTGCAAAATTTTTAGTGCCGTAAATATACTTACAAACTAAAAGATGCTTATGCTTCCAACAAAATAAGTTTTGTAAGTTATTTATTCTTTAATTTGCAGTGAAAAATAACCACTATCATATATCGGTGATTGAATGAAGAAAATATTGTTTATTTCACATAATTTAGGTCGTACAGGTTCAGAAATGTTACTCTGGTATTCGTTAACAAATTTGAACAGGGAAAAATTTCTTCCACTGCTATTTACTAAAGACAAGGGGGTGCTGATAGACAGTTTGCCAGCTGAAATAGAACATTTTCTACCATATAAAAAGAACCCGAAAAGATCATTAAGGATACTAAGATCGATCCTTAAAATCTTCAGGAAAGATGCTTTAGAATATCAGTTGACCAAGATCCATAAAAAAAACAAGATCGATTTTTGGTATGTAAACACCATTGTAATACCTGAAGTTTATCCCATTGCCAACAAATTAGGTGTTAAAATCGTAACTCATGCACACGAAATGCCATTGGCCTATAATTTTGTTTCTTATAAAGGCTTAGAAACAATTGTTTCTTCTTCCAAGCTATTTATAGGATGTTCGAAAGCAGTTTGTGAAAAAATTAGTGATATGGGGAGGTCTGATGTAAAGCTGCTCTATGGTTTTATTGATAGGCGTAAAATTGTATGTACAAAACCTGCTGCAATGGTAAAAGCAGAAACAGGCTTTAGTAATAATGATTTTGTTTGGGCAATTTCAGGCAAAACGTCGTTAATAAAAGGTGTTGATTACCTGGTTTCATTACTGGGCGAGTTACCTGAAAATGTTAAAATTATCTGGATAGGCGGCGAAGAGGATACCGGAATATATTATTATGCAAAGAAAGCTGTAGAAAATAAATATCCTGGACAAGTTAGATTTCTGGGAGCACAGGGTGAAAATTATTATAACTACCTCAACTCTGCTGACGCCTTTCTACTTTTATCAAGAGAAGATTCTTTTCCTCTGGTGATGTTAGAGGCAGCTGCATTAGGAAAACCAATTGTAGGGTTTAAATCTGGTGGGATAAGCGAGTTTGTTAAAGAAGATACAGGGATAGTGATAGACTCTTGGCGAGTGAAAGATTTAGCTCTTGCAATGATGGAAGTAAAAAATAATCCAGATCGATTTGTAGCGGATGCCATTAAAGAGCAGGCAGCCCGCTACGATGTAAAAACGCAAGTATCTATTTTAGAAACTATTTTAGATGAGGTTAATTAGTTTTTGAACAATCAGCTAACTCCTGTTATCAATGCTAGCTGATTTCTTACAATTATAATTGTTTTTTCTGTGCATCAAGCCCATCTTTTAATGCTTGTAAATATGCATGACCATACTTCTGATCAGGTTCTAAATGACAGCCTTCAGCCCACTCATTCCAGGCATTTATAAACATTAAACGCTCTTCTCCACTTAAGTTGGCTTTAGTGTATGCTACGGTTTTCATTACCCAATCTTTAAACTTTTCGGGGCTTGAATTAACAAATACCGTGGCATCCTTACTCCTTCTTGCTGAATTGTCCCAGCCTGGGAAAACAGACCGAAAGTATTTATATTCCTTGGGGACTTTCTTAGCCATCTTATCAACTATCTCCTCGTAATCGAATACTTTGTTGGCAAGCAAACCATGTTCTTTTAAACCGATTTTATGTGTTGCCTTTCTAAAAATGTGACTAAGAGGTTCTTTCTTGCTGTATTTTTTAAGATTAATGGAAAAATCAGGTGCAAATTCCATACTTGCATCAAAGTTGTGATGTTTTGGATCAAAATCTCTTTTGAAATTTTCTACTCTTACGAGGTATAAGTCATCAAAACCAGCTTTTTTAGCTTCATTACGCCATATTGATGCCGCTTCGTTAATATTGGGATGAAGTTCGGATCTATACATTAAATATACTGGTTTACCATCTATCTTAATATATCTTTCATCTTTGAAAAATGGCATCAAATAGTGGATGTGATCCAAATCATCTTTAAGATCGTATTCTTGTTTAATTAAAACATCGGCTTCTAAACCATCCCATCGCCTGGTCCAGTTTTCATTTGCCCAGCATAAACAAAATGGAAAATTTGGTTCATTTGATTTTAAGAGTTGCTCTACCGGAGTCTCCATTAGTAGTTTACCATTAAACCAGTAATGGTAAAAGCAGAAACCATAAATGCCATATGCTTTGGCTAGAGCGGCCTGCTCTTTCATTGTATCCAGCAATCTAAGATCGTAAAAGCCTAAATCAGCAGGTAAATGCGGTTGGTAATGACCTTTAAATTTTGGTTTAGACCTGGTTACATTAGTCCATTCGGTAAATCCTTTACCCCACCATTCATTGTTTTCTTTAAATGGATGGAATTGCGGTAGATAAAGTGCAATGGCCTTAAGTTCATTTTTATCTGTAGAGTCTTGCATAAACTGATGATATTAGTATCCCATCTTTAAAGCGAAGAAAAATCGGCTAATTAGACTTCGTTTCTTTAAATCAGGAAAAAAATAAGGATAATTTTCGATCAATTCTATAATCAGAAATGGGTCGTATTTTCTTTTTTTAATATAACTATTAAGTAGTCTGGTTATAAGTTGTTTATCTGCCGCATTTAGATTGATGTAGCTGCTTAAAAGTTTCAGATTTTTTGTTACTTCTAAAAATCTGGCTTTTTTTTGATTGCCAAAATTGTCACTCTCTTTCTTATTCATCACGGAGTTGCTGTGAATCCTGTGTTGTGTTAAATTTTTGTTTAAATAAGCAATTTTTTGGTGGTAAAGAGCAATAAAACCCATCCACCAATCATAATAGCCTGAATTGGGGATAGGTAAAATATAGGAAATAAAAGAGCGCTTAAACAATAGGGTATGACCAGTAACGAAGTTATAAAAGAGTAAGCTCCTGAAGTCTCTCTTGCCCAATTCAAAAGTAGGCTTAAGCAAAGTTTTATTTAAGGGATTATGCTGTCCATCAACAAATATTGAATTGGAAAAGATAAGCCAGTTATCGCCAATATGATCAAGCAGAAGTTCCAGTTTATTTAACTCCCAAATATCATCCTGATCGCTGATTGCAATATAATCGCCTGTGGTTAGGTTAATGGCTTTTTCGAAATTCTTGTTAAAACCCAGATTTTGTATGTTCTGATATAATTTGATATTATCGTATGATTTTTTAAATGTTTGTATAATAGCTATAGTGTCATCGACAGAACCATCATCAACAATAACAATCTCAATATTTGGATAGGTTTGATTTACAATACTTGTTAACTGTTCATTCAGGTATTTGGCTCCATTGTATGTACATAAGGCTATAGAAATCAGTGGTGTCATTTATAGAAATGGGATTAAGCATGTACAAAAACAGTTTTTACTGCCGTTTCAAATTCTTGTTGCTCCCTGTAAAGTGCATTACGATAAGGCACAAAGTTTTGAATTTCGTTCTCGTAATTATTTAAACAAGTGTTAATTGTTTCTATTATTGCATCGATATTTTCGTCGGTTTTATAAAAACGGTATTTATTCAAAATTGGCATATCCTCATCAAAGGCTGCAGATCCTTCTTTGCCAATAATCATACAGCAACGCATAATACAGGCTTCTCTAGGCATTCTTTCCTTACCGGGATGGTAGCCAAAGTCTACATAAAGTTTTGCCTTATTCATCAGATCTGCTACTTCGTTAGGACTTAAACCTTGTAATGCAACCCAAGTTAGGTTAGGCGTTTTTTTAATGATTTTTTGTAAGTATTCACCATTTTTTACCGGATTGTAAATGATGATGTTTTCTTTTGGGGTTTGATTATCTACGCATTCAAAAAACTGATGATTCATGTAGTCAGATATTTGTCCGATTGGCGTTATTCCGGCTTTAATCAAATGATCCATCGAAAAATAAGAATGGCCAATGTTTTTAATACCCATCTCCTTTATTTTAGTTAAAGTAGCAAACTCGATGGGGTTGTATAGTTTTCTGATCCAGAAGCTTGGTTTTCGTTTGGTCCGCCTGATAACGGGTGCTAACATCTTATAATAATTAGTTACGCTCAGCCACCAAATTACTTTATGAACTTCTTTAAACTCTTCCTTAAAAATTAGCTCTGGTGAGGTTTCTGGGAGGATAAGAAAATTGATGGGTGAATTTTCTATTTCGGTCACATACGGAACCTCATAATTTTTATAAAAAGGATGAACCGGATTTGTGGCTACATCTAAAATAGGATAATAATACATTTTTGCATTCATGCCTATTTTAATTAGCTGATGACCTAGTTGGTGGAGTGCCTCTGGACCTCCTGTTGCAAAGTTTGGGGCGCAAAAAATATAGATTACCGAATCTTTCTGTATTTTAATCATCTTTATTAATTTCTAGCACATATAATTTTTTAGGTTTAAAGGCTTTATAATATTGCCTTACCAAAAACTTTATAGGTTGTAAATTGCAGAACCAGGCCCAAAAAAAATTTCCGGAGAGGTAATATCGAGTTATTGTAGTTGTCATAAATCGGGCTCTAAGAGCATGGTTATATTTTTTGATAAACGTTTTCCTCAATCTGTAAAAAGATTCATCGGGATTACCATTACTTTTGTGGATAATGTTAAAATCTATAATATAAGCATTAAAGCCAAGGAAATCGGCCACCAAACATAAATCAGGGCCGTAAAGGTGAAATCCGGATAAGTTATGCGATAGCGCAAGATTTGCTTCGTTTTTAACAATCATGAAGTTTTCATCAACTGTTTTAGTCTGCAGGGGTAATTTCTTTTCATAAATTACATTGCCTGATCCTTGAGTGAGATGAGTTGCAATCCATTTAAAGTTAATACCGCCGGCATTGGCCAATATAGCCCAATTAGGGTCGTTTTGTTCAATTTCAATGATTCTGTGCGTTAGATGATTTCGGTCATGATCATGGATAATAATATCCTGATGGCAAAGGATGATATATTTTCCCTTGGCTTGCTGAAGAAATTGATTCAATCCTTTGAAAGCATCAAACTTACAGTGTGCTGAGTTATCAATAAACAAATACTCACAGCTTTTTTTATCAAATCCTTTGTTAAGAAATGAATTTAACATCTCTTCGTACTCTGCTCTTCTGGTTACGAGTGTACATATAGAATACTCATATTCGTATACTGATGAAGAAATTGATCTGGCTAAATTTAAAGCAGTATCCATAAAATTAATCTGTAAATGCCTGCATATCAATTAAACGTTTGTAGAGGCCTTGGTGGTTAAGCAAATCAGAATGGCTTCCTCTTTCAACAATTTCTCCTTTATCTATAACAATAATCTGATCAGCATGTTGTATGGTGCTTAGGCGGTGGGCAATAACAATAGATGTACGGTTTTTCATCAAATTGTTTAGTGCTTCTTGTACCAATTTTTCAGATTCGGTATCCAAAGCTGAGGTAGCCTCATCTAGCAGCATGATTGGTGGATTTGCCAGAACTGCCCTTGCTATGCATACCCTTTGGCGCTGACCACCAGAAAGCCTGTTGCCTCGGTCGCCTACAAAAGTTTGATATCCGTTTTCGGTATTTTGAATAAATTCGTGTGCATTGGCAATCTTTGCTGCAGCTATTACCTCTTCCTCTGTTGCATTTGGTTTAGCAAAGGCAATGTTATTAAAAATAGTGTCGTTAAACAAGAATGATTCCTGATTAACAGTTCCCATTTGTGCTCTGATACTTTCTACAGTCAGATCTCTGTAATCGTGGCCATCGATCTTAATAGTTCCAAGTTTTGGATCATGAAAACGGGGAAGTAGATCCATTAAAGTACTTTTTCCACCACCTGATGGACCAACCAAAGCCACAGTTTTTCCCTTTTCAATATCGAAGGTGATCAAGTTAAGGATTTGTTTTTCTCCATAACTGAATGATACATTCTGCAAACTGATCGCACAATTAAAACCATCTAGTACCGTAGCATCTGGTTCATTCACTAATAAAGGTTTAGTATCCATTAATTCGAGAACCCTTTCCCCTGCAGCAATACCCGAATGGATTCCGCTAAATGAATCAGTAAGCGCCTTTACTGGCTGCATCACTTGTGAGAAAGTGGCAATATAGACCAGAAATTTTGCTGGTGTTAAATCTCCCTGCCCAGTTAGAATCATTGTTCCTCCATAAAGTACAATAAAAACAACAACAAAAACGCCTAAAGTCTGCGAAACGGGTGAAGCAAGCTGCTGCCTTCTTGCCATTTTTCTATTCAGGTAAGAATAAAATTTATTCTCCTGGTCAAATTTGTCTTTAATCCTTGGAGTTGCATTAAAAGCTTTTATGATCTTAATTCCGCTTAAAGATTCATCCAGAAACCCTATCATTTTTGCAAAAGACTCGTGAGATTCTTTAGCCTGGTGTTTTAAGCGTTTAACTATTTTACTAATGATAAAACCCGATATTGGTATAACCAGTAAAGAGAAAAGTGTAAGCTTAACCGAGATTGAAATGAGTACACCAACGTAAAATAATAACTGCAGTGGCTCTTTAAAAACGACTTGTAAGGTATTGGTAACGGTAAATTGTACTACCTGAACATCCGATGCTACTTTAGAAATGATATCTCCTTTGCGTTCATTGTTGAAAAAACCGACATGCAGGTTCATGACGTTGTTGAAAACGGTTCTGCGAAGATTCAATAACGTGTGCACTCTTAAATCTTCCATGAATCTCTGAGAGAGGTAACGGAAAAGATTTGCCAATACCACAGTAACAACAATAACAATACATACCAGTTTTAAAGTTTCGGTTTTACCGTAGGCATCAATCGCATGTTGTATATACTGGCTAAACCTGCCCATGAAATCTATTGAAGAGCTGACTTTTGATAATGTTGTAGGAGCATCTTTTATAAAAAGCGTTTCTAATAAGGGCCCTAAAAGGGTAAACAGAAAGGTGTTAAAAACTATGGCAAATAATGTTGCAATAATGTAGGGAATTGCAAATTTTTCAATCGGCTTGGCAAATGATAATAAACGAAAGTATGTCTTCATTTTTATGGAAAATGGTATATGTAATATGGAAGATGTACTGAAACATTTCCAAAAAATCTAATTAAAACTTAGCAAAGGTAAGGTTTTCAATTCAACCTAACTGATTTTGACAAGAGGGTACGGTAAAATTACAATCGTTTAATTTTTTTATTGCTAACCGATTGATTGATAATGGCCATTACGTCAGAAATACTTAGGTTTGAATTATATTTTTTCTTCAAAATCTGGAGCTTTTCTTTGCTTGCATCTACAAGAGCTTTATGTTCCAAGTAATCTTTATAGCTTTCCAATACCCAGATTTTTCCTGTAAGCAGTTTAGGGATCAGTTCAGTAAAAAATTGCTGAATAGGATAGAATATTTTTCTTATTCCATGCAGATGAATTCCCTGAAGGATATAGCGGTTGCGATAATAAATTTTTTTAATAAAATTAGATTTAATCTGTGTTTTTGTACTTCCGCTTACGTGGTGAAAACAAGATGCACGGTGTTCGTAGTAACATTTCCAGCCCAATTGCCAAGCCCGTAAGCTTAAATCAAAATCTTCTGATGAGAATGGAGAGTAAATCTCATCGAAGCCGCCTAGTTCCTTTAATTTCTTAGCATCAACCAAAGCGTTGGCACCTGAAAGGTAGGCCGTAAATACATTGTCGTCCGTCGGATTTTCGCTATAATAAAACTTATTTGCCTTTATTCTGCATCCGCCATAATAAAGCAAACGGGCAGCATCCTCAATCCTTTTCTCATCAAAGCTCATAATCCGAGCCATTACACCAAAGGTATCAGGCTTATCAAAATACTTCCATTGATGTTCAAAATAATCTGGTGTAAGCTTAACATCAGAGTTTAACAGTAATATCAGCTCGTGCTTAGCTTCATTTACCCCTTGGTTGCAAGTATAAGAAAAGCCGCGGTTTTTATCGTTAACAAGCAATTTTACATTAGGATAGGCAGTTTGAATAAAAGATATACTATCATCTTTAGAACCATCATCTACTATGATGATCTCAAATGTGGTATTTGCATTTTTTGCTGTAGTAAAAACCGACGGCAGGTACTTTTCCAGCAGATGCCGTCCATTATAATTGGGTATTATGATAGAAACACTTTTCTGCATTTATTTAATAACTTTATAATTGCGGTATTCAAATAACCGCAATCCGGTTAGATCTTCAATTTTTTGTAAAACTCTTCTGCGGAAATTCATTTTAGGGGTTTCTTTCGTTAAATCTTTTTCAAATTTCCAATTTGCCGCTGCAATTCTGGCTTGCATTACTTTTGGATGGCTACCCTTAAAATGAACCAAGCGATCCGCATTGTGCATGTCATAGGTTTCTTGAACCGGATAATTTTCTTCAATCCACTCGTCTGTCTGATAAAACTGATTAAAATTCCGCACTTTGCCCTGTAATCCTTTTGGTGGTTTTACCCAGCCATAATGATAAACATAAGCATCAATTAACTTAACTTTAAGTTTTCTGTCGTTAATTCTGAACCCCTGTGCATCGCGGTAAGAGCGAACACCAGGCAGGTTTTTGATAATCCTTACTTCTCTTCTGTACCAGCGCCTCGATTCGGCCAGGTAATCATAAGAAGCATAAAAATGTTTATACTTTAAAAGCAAGGCCTCAACATGGTTATTGTCGATTTCAGCTTCCATTTCTTTTTTAATCAGTGGAAGATAATCTTCGTGTATGGCTTCATCGCCCTGAATATAAATCATCCAGTCGGTATCGCTACTTATTTCAGCCAAAGCCTTATTGGTTTCATCGGCAAAAACACGTCCACCTTCGCGGATGCTTTCATCCCAAATGGTATCAATTGTTCTGATTTTAGGATCAATGCTTTTAACCATTTTGGAGGTTTCGTCTGTAGAGTTTCCCAATGCAACAATAAAATCATCACACAATGGCAGCACAGAAAGTATCGCTTCCTTTGCAGGATAATCGTTAGCAATAGCATTTCTTAAAAATGTAAAACCGGTAACTTTCATTATGGTGGCGCCTTGTAGCTAATAATTTTTGTTAATTTGTACAAAGATAGTTTTATTGATGAATACGCATCTATCCATTTTAAGCGAAATAAAAGCGGGCAATTATAAGGTTTTGGCAAGAACATTAACGCTTGTTGAAAATGATATTGCACCAGCCGATTCGATTTTAAGAAGTTTAGATAGTAAAACTGATGTTCCGGTTTTGGGTATCACAGGGCCTCCAGGTGCTGGTAAGAGTACGCTGGTAAATGCAATAACCAATCATTTTGTTGCTGAAGGCAAACGCATTGCCATATTAGCGATAGACCCGACCTCTCCGTTTAATTTTGGCTCTTTGTTAGGCGATCGCATCCGGATGGCTGGTCAGTTTAACAATCCAAATGTTTTTATCCGTTCGTTGGCTACACGTGGCGCTTTGGGCGGTATTTCGGCAAAAACCATTGAAATGGTTGATGTTTTAAAAGCGGCAAATTTTGATTTGATTATTGTTGAAACTGTTGGGGTTGGCCAATCGGAAGTGGAAATTGCGGGATTGGCAGATAAAACCATTGTGGTATTGGTGCCAGAATCTGGAGATGAAGTCCAACATATCAAGTCTGGTTTGATGGAAATTGCTGGTTGTTTTGTAATTAATAAGGCTGATAGGGAAGGAGCAGATACTTTTGCCAATAACCTAAAAAAAATCGTTCATCAGGGTGTAAAAACTATTCCCATCTTAAAAACAGTTGCCGATAAAAATATGGGTATAGACGAATTGTGTAAATGGATCATCAAACCCGAACTTTTTGACCATAACCGAAAAGCTTTTTTGTTTGCAGAGAAAGCATGGAAACTGATACAGCATCAAAAAATGCAGCATATCGATAAAAAAAGGCTGCGAGAAAAAATTCAGGCAGCCTTAAAAAAAGATGATTTTAATATTTATCGTTTTGCGGATAAGTTTGGCAATAATGGTTAAGCGGTTATTGTTTAAATTGATTAACTGTAAGCGCAAATGCCAACTGTTAACTGCAAATTAACTAACTGTTCATAATTTCCTCAATCTCTTCTGCTTCTAATGGTATATCGGCCATTAAATCGATGTTGCCATTTGCAGTGATGAGAATATTGTTTTCTAAACGGATGCCTAAGCCTTCTTCTGGAATATAGATACCTGGTTCAACTGTAAGAATGTTCCCGCTGGCAAATGGGGTGTATCTTCCTGCAAAGTCATGAACATCAATACCCAGATGATGCGAATTGCCATGCATAAAATATTTTTTATAAGCAGGCCATGCTGCGGTTTGCTTCTTTACATCTGCCGTTGAAAGGAGCCCAAGATCGATCAGTTGCTCGGTCATGATTTCACCAACCTGCTCGTGGTAAGTATTCCATATCGTCCCTTCGCCAATTAATTTAATCGACTCTTTCATTACATGCAGTACGGCATTATATACATCCTTTTGTCTTTGTGTAAATCTGCCGTTAACAGGGATGGCCCTACTCATATCTGCATTATAATTGGCGTACTCTGCTCCAAAATCGAAAAGTATAACATCTCCACCTTTACAAACCTCGTTATTATCGTTGTAGTGGAGGATGTTAGCGTTATGGCCGGAAGCAATAATTGGGGTATAGGCATGACCTGTTCCACCCTGGCGAATAAATTCGTGTATAATCTCCGCTTCAATTTCATATTCCTTAACACCAGGTTTGGTAAATTTTAGCACCCTAATAAAAGCATCGCGTGTTATTGCTGATGCCTTTTTTATCAGTTCGATCTCAATATCTGATTTAACTGCACGCAAATTTCGCATAATCGGTGCCGAGCGTTCATAATGATGCAATGGATATTTTGATTTCATTTTCTCAATGAAACGGATATCGCGATAAGGAACTTCGTGAGCGTACCTATCGTTCTCATTGGTATTTAAATAAATATGTTCAGCATAATTAACGATGCTATGTAAAATGTTATCAAAATCTTCCAGCCAGTATACGGCCTGGATACCTGATGCAGCTTTTGCTTGTTCTTTGGTATACTTATATCCTTCCCAAACTTTGATATAGTCGTTAGTCTGTCTTAAAAACAGGACTTCTCTGTACAAAGGATTAGGACAATCAGGATATAACAATAAAATTGTTTGTTCCTGATCAATTCCAGATAAATAAAATAAATCAGGATTTTGCTTAAAAACGAAGTTTTGATCACCACTCCTTGGGAACTCATCATTAGCGTTAAATATAGCTAGTGAATTGTTTTTTAGGTTGTTAGTGAAGTTTTTTCTATTTAAAACGAATAATGACTGATCAATAGTAGGATATTTCATGATACGGTATTTTATGTGGGCAAGGGCCAAAAGTAATAAAATGCTTAATGAGTAGCGAAGTTTGGAACGGAGTTTGTATAAAAGTTTGAAAATTTAAAATTTTGATTAATTTTGCCTTTACTGAAAAATTAATCAATTAAATTGTTTAACCCTTAAAAAAGAAAAAAATGAATTATTCTACTTTAAAGAAAAGTGTTGCGCTTTCTTTAGTGGCATTAACAGGAGTTGCTTCTCTTGCTGTCGCTCAGGATGCTCCTGCAACCACTTCTGCTGTCAAGGTATTTGGCGGTAGAGGACAGTACAGAACTTGGTCTATCGGTGTACACGGTGGTGTTTTAATGCCAGTTGTTGCTATCGGTGGTACTAATGATTTCAACAAATGGGATGCTAACTTAGGTTACGGTTTAAACATCCGTAAGCAGTTAGGTCACTCTTTCGGTTTAGAATTAAACGGAACACGTGGTAAACTTTCAGGTAACAACGAAGGTATTACTAACCCTGCTGTTAAAGATTTCGAAACTGAATTACAATATGCTGTAGATTTACGTGGTGTTGTAAACGTAGGTTCTATCGATTTCTTACGTCGTGAGAACGCTGTAGGTTTCTTCTTAACTGCTGGTGCTGGTTATATGGCTTATGCGCCAAAAATTACTACACAAAACGGTGTTATTGACTGGAAAGGTAAAGCTACTGGTCCTGCTGATGACAAACATGATGCTAAAGATTACGTAAAAGGTTTCTATATTCCAGTTGGTGCTGGTGTTAAATTCAAAGTTTCTGAGCGTGTTAACTTTAACTTAGGTTACACTATGAACTTTGTTGATGCTGATAACTTAGACGGAGTTTATGCAAAAGGTCAAACTAAAGATAAATTCTCTTACGGTTATGCTGGTTTAGAATTCTCTTTAGGTTCTTCTGCTAAACCAAGTTTAGAGTGGACTAACCCATTAGCTACTATGTACGATGAGTTAAAAGATCCAACTTTACGTCAAGAAGTTGAAGCATTGAAAAACCGTGTTTCTGCTGTTGAGAAATCTGTTGAAGATTTGAAAAAAGATACTGATGGTGACGGTGTTGCTGATCAATTCGACAAATGCCCAGGAACTCCTGCTGGTACTGCTGTTGATGGTTCAGGTTGTCCTCTTCCAAAATCAGCTCCAGTTGATTCAGTAGCTTCTAACGTAACTGGTTTCGAAAAAATCGGTTTCGATTTCAACTCTTCAGTTTTAAAAACTGAGTCTTACCCTACTTTAGATAAATTATCTTCAGTGTTACGTGAAAACGGTGGTAAAGTAACTGTAAACGGTTACGCTTCAAGCGAAGGTACTGCTGCATATAACTTGAAATTATCTAAAGACAGAGCTAACTCTGTTAAAACTTACTTAGTAAACTCTGGCGTTAACGCTAGTCAAGTTGCTACTAAAGGTAATGGCGAAGCTAACCCAATTGCTTCTAACGATACTGAAGAAGGTCGTATCCAAAACCGTCGTGTTGAAACTGCTAGAAACTAGTATTTCAATATAAAATTTAAGAAAGTCCCGATGCAAATCGGGACTTTTTTTATGCCTTTTAGTTTCGCGTATTAAGCTTTTTAGCTAAGTTTGTATCATGTACTTCTTTAGAAAAAAAGATCCTAACAGGCCAAATAACATCAATCTGAGAATTATGCATTTTATTAATGCATTGGCCATCTTAATTTTTCTTGCTGGTATCATCTATAAGCTTATTCAGTGGCTTGCCAAATAACCCTAAATTGTATGAAACAAATTATTAAGACAACCAATGCCCCAGCTCCAATTGGGCCATATAGCCAGGCTGTAAAAGCTGGAAACTTTTTATTCGTATCGGGCCAGGTAGCTATTAATCCCGAAAGCGGAGAATTAAATATTGGCAATATTGAAGAAGAAACGCATCAAGTAATGCGTAACCTTAAAGCTGTTTTGCTTGAGGCAGGTTTAACGTTTGATCATGTAGTAAAATCTACTATTTTTTTAAGTGATATGGGTACTTTTGCTCAGGTAAATGAAGTTTACGGGCAATACTTCACAGCTGATTTTCCTGCCCGCGAGACGGTTCAGGTTTCTGTATTACCTAAAAACGTTAATGTAGAAATCTCTGTAATTGCCATTGTAGGCTAGTTTTGACAGACAATAAAATTAAATACTTCCTATCGGGCATTGTTCCTTACATTATCTGGGGAACAATGTCTATACCTTTACGTAACATAAAGGGTTTTCCACCACATGAAATTTTATATTATAGGATATTCGTTTCCACTATTTTAGTTTGGGCAACCATTTTTTTATTCAGGAGAGAAGCACTAAAAAGTGATTTGAATTTCTTGAAATCATTAAGCACGCGCAATAAAACTAAATTAATGCTGCTTACGGTAGTGTCGTCATTTCTAATTACCGGAAATTGGTTCACCTATATTTATGCCGTAAATAGTGTGAGTTTAAAGGCAGCAGCTTTTGCCTATATGGTTTGCCCGCTGTTAACTGCACTTTGCGGATTTATTATTTTAAAAGAGCGATTAACCAAGGCCAAGGCTATTGCGCTTATTGTTGCTTTTATCAGTATCCTACTGTTGGCAACAGGATCCTTACATGAAGTAATATGGGCCATTATCATTGCTTCATTTTATGCCATGTATGTTATTTTGCTGAAAATAATTAAAGGAATAGATAAATTTAATTTTTTAGGCGTTCAGTTAATTTTATCCGGATTAATGATGCTGCCATTATATTTTCTCAATGCTGCGCCTTTTCCAACCGAAAATATTTTTTGGCTGCATATATTTTTGATCGCTATTGTATTTACCATTATTCCACTTTTTTTAAATTCTTATGCACTGATGGGAATGCCTTCATCTGCCCTGGGTATTTTAATCTATATCAATCCAATTGTTGCTTTTGCCGTTGCATTTTTCTACTTTAAAGAGAAGATAGATCTGCACCAACTTTTTGCTTATTTGCTTTTGCTGCTATCGATTGTTATTTTTAATGCACCATTGCTAAAAAGTGTTGTTTACAAGAAACAGTAGAATATTTTGTTTAATTCGGTATTAGATACACCTGTTGAGTTTTTGAAAGGCGTTGGGCCAAGTCGTGCCGATGTTTTAAAAAAAGATCTCGGCCTGTTCACCTATCAGGATATGCTTGCGCACTATCCCTTCAGGTATATCGACCGTACAAAATATTTTAAGATCAACCAGATTAATCCCGATTCACAGTATATCCAAATCATCGGTAGGGTAATTAATAAAAAGGTAATCGGCGACAAAAGAGCGAAACGTATTATCGCTGTTTTTAAAGATGATACCGGAATTATGGAACTGGTTTGGTTTCAGAGCCTGAAATGGGTTGATGAGAATATTACCGTTGGAACCGCGTACGTAGCCTTTGGGAAACCCAATTTTTTTAACGGAACATTCAGTATCTCACATCCTGAAATGGAGCTATACCAACGCAAACAGGTAGGAAGAGGTAATTTAACCTTACAACCGGTTTATAATTCTACAGAAAAGCTTAAAAAATTTAATCTCGATTCAAAGGGCTTACAACGTTTAATTGCAGGTCTGCTTGATCAGGTTATCCCTCAGGTGCCAGAAAATTTACCGCAATACATTATAGATAAGTACCAGCTGCCTGATAAAAGATTGGCCTTGCTAAATATTCATTTTCCTAAAAATCAACAGGATTTAAATGCTGCAGAAAGAAGGCTAAAGTTTGAGGAGTTATTCTTTATCCAGTTACAGCTTTTACACAATAAACATTTACGCCAATTAAAATTTAAAGGTGCAACCTTCGATAAAGTTGGTGAAAAGGTGAACCGTTTTTATAAGGAATTTTTACCTTTCGAGTTAACCAATGCTCAAAAACGTGTAGTTAAGGAAATCAGGATCGATACGCAACGCGGTGTGCAGATGAACAGGCTTGTTCAGGGCGACGTAGGGAGTGGTAAAACTGCGGTTGCACTGATGAGTATGCTTTTGGCAAATGATAACGGCTACCAGGCTTGTATGATGGCTCCGACCGAAATTTTGGCCCGTCAGCACTATGCCTCTATTACCGAACTTGTAACCGATGATCTGGTGCGTGTTGCCATTCTTACCGGAAATACTAAAAAGAAAGAGCGTACTGTTTTGCATGAGCAATTGGAGAATGGTGAGATTGATATTCTGATTGGGACGCATGCATTGATTGAAGATAAGGTTCAGTTTAAAAACCTGGGGCTGGTTGTAATTGATGAACAACATCGTTTTGGTGTTGAACAGCGTGCTAAGCTGTGGAGGAAAAATATTATTCCTCCACACATACTGGTGATGACGGCTACGCCAATTCCGCGTACGCTTGCAATGACTTTATATGGTGATCTTGATGTTTCTATTATTGATGAATTACCGGCTGGCAGAAAGCCAATAGAAACAAAACACCTTTTTGAAGGCCAACGGCTTAGGATGTTTGGTTTTATGAAGCAGGAAATAGCCAAAGGCAGACAAGTTTATATTGTTTATCCTTTGATTAAGGAAAGTGAGAAATTAGATCTTTTAAATCTCGAAGCTGGAATTGAGCAGTTGAGCTACCAATTTCCACGCCCTGAATACCAGATGAGTATTGTGCACGGCAAAATGCCAAATGCAGATAAACAGTTCGAGATGCAGCAGTTTATTGATGGTAAAAGTCAGATTATGGTAGCTACAACCGTAATTGAAGTAGGTGTTAATGTCCCTAATGCTTCAGTAATGGTAATTGAAAATGCCGAACGGTTTGGTCTGTCTCAGCTTCACCAGTTACGCGGTAGGGTAGGCCGTGGAGCAGAACAATCTTTCTGCATCTTAATGAGCGGTAATAAACTCAGTAAAGAGGGAAAGATCCGTTTAGAAACAATGGTGCGGACCAATAACGGTTTCGAAATATCGGAAATTGATCTGCAGCTTCGAGGCCCCGGCGATATTACCGGAACGCAGCAGAGTGGTGTGCTGGATTTAAAACTTGCCGACCTGGCCAAAGATCAAATAATTTTATCTGAAGCACGCAATACAGTTATCGAACTTTTTTCTGAAGATCCACAGTTAGAAAAAACCGAACATGCTGGTTTAAAGGCCTACCTACATAGGTTAGAAAGAGGCATTTCTTTTGACAAAATAAGCTAACGAATAACCAAAGTAATTCTTCGGCTTTTACAATAATAATTAACATTGTATTATTTATTCTATATTGCGTCGTTTTGTAATGCTTTTTTTACAATACATTGCAGTATAAATATTATTTCGCCCGCATTTTTAAATTCCTAATATTCCTATCTTGCGTGTAACCAAATATTAACTGTTTAGTTGACAAGTAATACGCATCATATATTTACCACGTAGATATAAATAGTTAGTTTATGTATCAGATAAGGGGATTCATAATGGTTAACTGTGTTTATTGGCATCATAACTAAGAAGGCTACAATCTTTTTAGAGAAATTGATATAAAGGATTGACTCAATAAATCAAAGTATTAATAATGCACTAATGAAAGTTCATGATTACTCATGAATATTAAATTGTATTACAATCAATATCTAACCAAAATAAATTAAAAACTATGAAAAAAAATCTATTGAGGACTTTTGCCAAAAGTAGCCTATTTCTTGTTTGCGGTGGTTGTCTCGTTTTTTCTCCACTTGCCAGCATGTCTGCCAGGGCATCATTGCATGAAAAGGAACCTTTTGATTTTTATAAACTTCCCTTCCAGGATATTATTGTTAAGGGGAAAGTTACAGATGCCAAAGGCCCAATTCCAGGTGTGAGTGTGAAGTTGAAAGGAGGCGCAGCAACTACGGTAACCGATGGATCGGGAAATTTTAGCATCAAAGTACCTGAAGATGCAACATTGATATTTACCTATATCGGTTATGCAGATCAGGAAGTTCAGGTAAAAAACCAAACCAATATTAATGTCAGGTTATTAGAGAATAACCAAAATCTTTCGGAAGTGGTTGTTGTAGGTTATGGCACACAAAAGAAAGCTGTCGTATCTGGTGCTGTTGCTTCTGTTAAAGGTACCGAACTTGCTAAATCTTCATCGGTAAACTTAACCAACTCGTTAGCAGGACGCTTACCTGGTGTAACGGCTTTACAGGGAAGTGGAGAACCGGGCTACGACGGGTCGACCATCAGGATTCGTGGTACAAACTCGCTTGGAAATAACAATGCACTGATTGTAATAGATGGTATACCCAACCGTGCAGGTGGTATTGAAAGATTAAATCCAAACGATATTGAAAGTGTATCGGTATTAAAGGATGCATCTGCTGCTATTTACGGTTCGCAAGCGGCTAACGGGGTAATCTTAATTACCACCAAATTGGGTAAATCAGGAAAGCCACAGTTTTCATACGACTTTAGTTATGGCTTGCAACAACCTACACGAATACCGAAAATGGCCAATTCCGTACAATATGCCGAAATCCTGAATGAGCTGAATATCTTTGGTTCTGACATTAATCCAAATGAATGGTCGGCGGCGTGGAACAGTTTTAAATCTACGGGTTCCTATACTTCTACAGGAGGAAAAACAATTAATGCTGCTTATAAGGCAGATGAGATCAGAAAGTTTGGCGATGGATCAGATCCGCTAAGATATCCTAATACCGATTGGTTTAAAACCACTTTTCAAAACTGGTCGCCTCAGCAAAGGCATAATGTTCAGATCAATGGAGGAAGTGAAAATGTAAAGTACCTCGTTTCTTTGGGCTATCTTGATCAGGATGGCTATTATAAAAATTCTGCAACGGGATACAAGCAATATGATATGCGTTTTAATCTCGAAGCAAAGTTGAATAAATATATTACCACAACCTTAGGGGTGACAGCCAGAGAAGAAAACCGTAATTTCCCTACGGTGGGTGCCGGCGATATTTTCAGGTTTTTAATGCGTGGAAGACCAACTGAAATTGCGATATGGCCAAATGGTAAACCTGGAAGAGATATCGAATATGGTTATAACCCGGTGGTATCTACTACAGATTTGACCGGTTATAATAAAGATATCAGAGACTATTTTCAAACTACAGGCAAAGTAGAAATTAAAATCCCAGGTGTTGAGGGATTAAAAGTAACGGGAACTGCTGCAATAGATAAATATTCGGGCAGGCAGAAAAACTGGCAATTGCCCTGGACACTTTACGATTGGGACAAGAAAACTTTTGAAGCAGACGGTGTAACGCCAGTGTTAACGGGTACGGTAAGGTCGCAATACACCGATCCAAGACTAAGGGAAACAGCGGGTGGGCAATTGGCCATCAACTTAACTGGTATGATCAATTACGATAAAAAAATCGGTGATCACAATATTGGTTTGATGGCTGGTGTAACCCGAGAGAAAGTAACAAATGATGGATTTACAGCTTTTAGGAGATACTTTCTTTCATCAGCTATTGAACAATTACTAGCCGGAGATGAGAAAGAGCAATCTCTGGGAAATAATCCAGGTGATCCAAATAATTTATTTAACAGAGCCCGTTTAAGTTATTTTGGAAGGGCGGGTTATAACTATAAGGAGAAATACCTGGCAGAATTTTTATGGCGGGTAGATGGTTCATATATATTTCCAACAGCCAGACGTTTTGGTTTCTTCCCAGGGGTATCAGTGGGCTGGCGTTTATCAGAAGAATCGTTTTTCAAAGAGAATGTTAAGTTCATTGATAATTTAAAATTAAGGGCATCGTATGGCCAGATGGGGGCTGAAGCCTATTTCGGAAATACACTGCAAGAATATCAATACCTGAGTTTAATGAATTTTGGAACGTATACCTTTAATGATCTGATTACTAAAACACTTATAGAAGGCAATGTACCCAATTTAAATTTTGGATGGGAAGTAGCCAATAATACCAACATTGGTTTAGATGCATCTTTTCTAAAAAACAGACTCTCACTAGAGTTGGATTACTTTTATAACAAAAGAACAAATATCTTAATTAGTAGAAGTAGTTCTGTACCAGAAAGTTCGGGTATTGTAGATCGCTTACCTCCTGTTAACTTAGGGAAGGTGAACAATAAAGGTTTCGAGTTTAAATTGAGTTATAACGATAGGGTTGGCGATTTAAATTTTGGTGTGAGCGTAAACGGCGGTTATGCCAAAAATAAAATCATTTTTTGGGATGAAACACCTGGTGCTCCAGAGTGGCAACTTTCAACAGGTAGGGTAACCGAATCTTGGTTGGTTTATGATTATGACGGTGTTTTTAAAGATCAGGCTGAAATTAATGCCAATACAATTAATTATAGTGCACTTACCAGCACATTACGTCCTGGTGATATGAAGTTCAAAGACATTAATGGCGATGGTAAAATCAATGCTGATGATAAAATACGTTTGGATAAAAACGGTACCCCAACCTTTACCGGAGGTTTTAACTTAAACCTACAATATAAAGGTTTTGACTTATCTGTCCTGATTCAAGGCGCAACTGGAGGCATGCAGATTGTAGGGATCACCGAATCTGGGGATATTGGTAATTTCTTAGAGTGGTCGTACAAAAATCGTTGGAGCATTGATAATCCAAGTTCGGTTAATCCACGTTTATCAAACCGTGGAGCTACCTATTATACTGATAGCAACAATGCATTGAACAACACCTATTGGTTGCGGAGCAATAATTACATCAGGCTTAAAAATGTGGAGTTAGGTTATACATTGCCTACTGGATGGGTTGAAAAAGTTGGCTTAAACAGTGTAAGAGTTTATACTAATGGATTGAATCTGGCTACCCTTGATAAAATAAAAGTTTGGGATCCTGAATCAACCAATTCAAGCGGTCAGTATTATCCGCAGGCCAGGGTAATCAATTTTGGTATCAAAGCCGGGTTTTAGTGTATAGCTATTTATCAATTATAATTAAGAATATGAAAGCAATAAATAAAAATATAAAGCTCTATATATTAGTTTCGATTACTTTTCTTGCAGTTTCTTGTAAGAAAGATTTCATGAATGTAAATCCACCCGATAAAATATCTTCTGAGCTCGTATGGAAAGATCCTGCGCTTGCACAAGCCTTTGTTAATGATATTTACAACGGATTGGGAAACGGTGGATTCTCTGAACAAATGCTGGCTTCGGTTTCTGATGAAGCTTTATTTACCCACCCCACTCGCGGTATAGATTTAATCAATAATGCAACTATTAACCCATCTACTTTGGGTTGGGTAGACGATACCTGGGGATATAAACAGATGTACAACCGCATCAGAGCCTGTAATACTACCGTTGAAAGGATTGTAGGTGGCGATAACGGCCTGAGCAGCCAATCTTTAAAAGATCAGTTGTTAGGCGAGGCTTATTTCTTACGTGCATATTTCTATCAACAATTACTGCGTTATTACGGTGCTGTGCCCATCATAACCAAAACATATGCATTAACCGATGATTTTAAAATTAAACGTAATACCTATGAAGAATGTGTAAATTTCATCGTTAAAGATTGTGAAGAAGCCAATAGATTGTTAACAGGTAAAACACTTGATAAAGGACGTACCACAGCGCTTGCTGCATTAGCATTAAAATCAAGGGTATTAATTTATGCTGCCAGTGACTTGCATGACAGGGCAAAGCTTACAGCTAAAGTTGCTAATATTACTCCTCAAAAATTAGATTTTTTAAGTTATGCCAGTGGCAACCAGCCAGACCGTTACCGTTTGGCACAAACAGCTGCTAAGGCAGTTATGGATTTAGGTACAGGATATAAACTAAATCTTTCTGCTCCCGCTACCGATGGCCAGTTAAATTACAAAAGCATCGCTATGGGCGGAGCGAGTAAAGCTTCGGGTATAGATGCAACCGCATCATCAGAACTCATTTTTGCCCGTTATTTTATTATCCAGAACAACATTAAACATGCTCAGCAAAATGGACCAAATGGTTACCATAACTGGGCTGGTAACACGCCTATCGGCTTGTTGGTTGATGATTATGAGATGAATGATGGCAGTAAATTTAGCTGGGCACATGCTGCACAAAAAGCTAATCCTTACCAAAATAGAGATCCTCGTTTTTATGCAACCATTTTATATGACGGAGCGGGTTGGAAACCACGTGATAAAGCTTCGGGAGATGTAGACCCGGCAAGCCAGATTCAAACTGGTATTTATGATTTGTTAGATGATAAAGGCAACAGGTTTGATTTTAGAGGGTTGGATACAAGAGCTAGTTCAATTGAAAACTGGAACGGAAGCTGGACAGGTTATTATTACCATAAGTTTATTGATCCGGATCCAACCATTGTAGATGCTTCTATGTCGCAGAACGTACCGTGGCCTTTCTTCAGGTATACTGAAGCCGTGTTTAATTATATCGAAGCGAGCATTGAGCTTGGTGAATTAAGTAAAGCAACAGAGTGGTTAAATAAAATCCGTTTCAGAGCAGGCATGCCTGCTGTAACTGCTACAGATCAAGCTGGACTTAGGGAAGTTTACCGCCATGAACGCCGCATAGAAATGGCTTACGAAGAACAACGTTACCATGATACCCGCAGATGGTTAATTGCAGGTGAAACATTGGGCCGAAAAACCACCTATATTAAGGTAACAGGTAAATTTAAGTCTGGAAAAACCATGACTGCTCCTTACCATTACGATCCAACTGTATATGATTATACTTATAATCCGGTTGAGGAAAATGCGCAGGAAAACAGAACCTGGGACAATAAACTTTATTTCAGGCCATTTAGCCGCGATGAAGTAAACAAAAATAATTTACTCGAACAAAATCCTGGTTACTAAGCTAGCCTGGTTTGATAAACCCGATGAATAATTATTCATCGGGTTTTTTAGGCTTAAAAGTATAGGCTATTACGCTGTTTTTTACTTATAAATAGAAAAATAAGCAATGTAGGGCATTTTTCTATTCCGCTATTTGATTTTCAAAGCTTAGTTTTGTAAATAATTTTTTTCCATGGCAGATTCAGGCCCAAACCCCGTTATTGTAAAACCAGACCCATTCGCAGCCTTACGATATAAAGAATTTAGATCATTCCTGGGCATGCGGTTCTTTTTTACGCTTGCTTACCAAATGCAGGCCGTGGTTATCGGCTACCATATTTACGATTTAACACACGATCCGCTAAAACTCGGGTTAGTTGGGTTATGCGAAGCTATTCCAGCTATTGGCATTGCCTTATATGGTGGTTACATTGCCGATAAAAGTGAGAAACGTGGGTTGTTAATCAAGATATTTTCAGGTGTTTGGCTGGCATCGGTTTTAATGCTGATTATTACCAGTAAATATCTTCACCTCCAGGAAAATCTTATTGTACTGATCATGTATGGCTTGGTTTTCTGCATCGGCTTGGCCAGAGGTTTTTTTGGTCCGGCAACATTTTCTTTAATGGCCAAAATTGTGCCTAAAGAGCTGTACCCAAACTCCAGTACATGGAACAGCAGCAGCTGGCAACTGGCTACTATTATTGGCCCGTTGGTTGGTGGTTTAGTAAATTGGTTATGGGGAATTACAGCAGCATACAGTGTAATTGTAGTTCTTGTTACCATCTCATTAATTTGCATATCTACCTTTAAGAAGCACCCAGCTACCTATGTGCCTACGCAGCATATATTCCATAGTTTAAAAGAAGGAATCCAATTTGTTTTTAAAACCAAGATGATGGTTTGGGCGATGAGTTTAGATCTGTTTTCTGTCTTTTTTGGTGGGGCAGTAGCTTTATTGCCCATATTTGCCAAAGATGTTTTTCACTTAGGATCTTTTGGGTTGGGCATGATGCGCGGTGCAGCATCTTCAGGAGCTGTAATTACGATGCTTGCCATGACACGCTTTTCGCCAATGGGGAAACCTTGGCGTAACCTGTTAATTGCAGTAACAGGCTTCGGCCTCAGCATTATTTGCTATGGTTTATCTAAAAACTTCTATCTAACATTATTCTTCCTTTTTCTGGAGGGGTCGTTTGATAGTGTAAGTGTAATTATCAGGCAAACCATCATGCAATTGCTTACGCCAGATGAGATGCGTGGAAGGGTTTCGGCGGTAAACAGTATGTTTATTGGTTCATCAAATGAGATTGGTGAATTTGAATCGGGTTTAACGGCTAAACTGATGAAACTAGTCCCCGCGGTTGTGTTTGGAGGAAGTATGACTATCGGAATCGCATTTATTACCTGGTTAAAAACAAAGTCGTTAACCAAGCTGAGTTTGCAGGATATTAATGAACAAACCACCAAGGCTGTTTAGTTACTAAAAGAGCTGTCAACTTTAATAGCCAGTTTGTTAGAAAGTTGACAACTCTGAAATTCATCTCTTAATTGCTATTGCAAATAATTTGGGCATGCCCCAAGCTGCGCAAGGGTCGGGCTATTCGTTGCAATCTTTTTTGAAGAAAAATCAAAAAAGGATTTCCACTGCTATCCCTCATGCAAGCCCCGCAGCAGTTAGAATAAAACGTCAGTTATACATTTGTCCTGGCCACCTAAACCCGATGGCACGGATGCCGATAAAGCATAATTGTTTTTATCAATATTATCGGCAGGAGGAACAGCGGGACAGAACCAAACCGAAGAACTACTGGGATTGCTTTCCAAAAAACCTTGTAGAGTTGACAACTCTAGAATTCAATAATAAATTAACTATTTATTTGCTTCTTAGGTGGTGAAAGCAAAATGGCCCGTGTGGCCACGGACCATGGCGAAAATTAAAACTTTTTATTCTTACCCCATATGAGGTAGATAATCGAACCCAGAAAGGGAGCCAGCAAGATAATGATGAACCACAATACCTTTACGCTGAAGCCCATCGCGCTATTTCTGGAGATATGATAAAGGGCTATTAAGATTAAGGCTAGCCATAAAATGGCAGGTATAATCACGAACAGCGCTACCTGGTTGCTATTGATTTCTGCTAATAACATTTAAAAAGATTTTAATTACTCTTAAACTTCAACAATCCGCTCGCCAATTTGTTGGCGCCACATGGCCTGGTACAAGCCATTTTGTGCGATTAATTCTTCGTGACTGCCCTGTTCAATAATATGCCCTTTTTCTAACACGTAAATTTTATCAGCATGTTTGATGGTTGATAAACGGTGTGCAATTAAAATGGTAATGTGGTCGGTTAAATTGGAAACCGAACGGATGGTTTTGGTAATTTCTTCCTCGGTAATCGAATCTAAAGACGATGTAGCTTCATCAAAAACGAGGATATCTGGCTGGCGCAATAAGGCACGGGCTATAGATAAGCGCTGTTTTTCACCTCCTGAAACCTTTACCCCGCCTTCGCCAATTAACGAATCTAAACCTTTATCGGCTCGGGCCAGTAAGGTTTGGCAAGCCGCCTGGTTTAATACTTTATAACATTCCTCATCTGTTGCTGTAGGATTTACAAATAAGAGGTTTTCTCTAATCGTACCCGAGAATAACTGCGTGTCTTGCGTTACGAAACCAATTTTTTCACGCAAGGCATCAAGATCAATATCGTTACTTGGAATACCATTATATAAAATCTCACCCTCTTTTGCCGGATATAAACCAACCAATAGTTTCACCAGTGTACTTTTTCCAGAACCCGAAGGACCAACAAATGCAATGGTTTGGCCGTGGTGCGTTTTAAAAGAAATATTTTCTAAAGCATTTCTATTCGCCGTTAGGTGTTTGAAACCAACTTTACTAAAGGTTAGCTCTTTAATTTTTTCGATCGAAGTCGGGTTTTCAGGTTTTTTATCAATCGGAGTGCTTAAGATCTTTTTAAAGTTGCCTAACGAAACCTCAGCCTCACGCCAGGTTAAAATCACGTTGCCAAGCTCCTGGAGCGGACCAAAAAGGAAGAAGGAGTAAAAAAGGAATGAAAAATATTGCCCGGCCGAAATGGTATTATCGAAAATAAGCAAGAGCAGCACCAGTACCATTGTACTGCGCACCAGATTTACAGTAGTGCCTTGAACAAAACTCATACTGCGCACATATTTCACTTTTTTAAGCTCCAAACCAAGTATTTTATAGGTGGTTTTGTTCAACCTTTCAATTTCCTGGTCGGCCAGGCCCAAGCTTTTAACCAATTCGATATTTCTTAACGATTCTGTTGTAGAGCCTGCCAAGGCAGTAGTTTCGCCAACTATAGAGCGTTGTATGGTTTTTATTTTACGGCTTAAAAACCAGCTTACAAAACTGATGATCGGAATGGCTGAAAAATAAACCAGCGTAACTTTGTAGCTTACCGAAACCGAATACACGATAACGAAGATCATTCCGATTAAACTGACAAAAAGAATACTGATAAAGGCGGTAATAAACTTCTCAGAATCTAAGCGTACTTTTTGTAAAATACCCAAAGTTTCGCCACTGCGCTGATCTTCGAAAACCTGATAAGGCAATTTAAGCGAATGCTGCAAACCATCAGCATACATTTTTGCCCCAACTTTTTGAACAATCACACTGGTGAAGTAATCCTGAAAGTTTTTAGCAATACGGGAAACCATGGCTGCACCAATAGCAAGGCCAATTAAACCCAGCGAACCCCAAAGGTATTGGGCGTAGGTGAGCGTATCTTTTTTATTGATAAAGCGGTCTAAAATACGACCGGTGATGTATGGATCTAAAAGTGAAAAGCCAATATTGAAACCTGCAAGCAATAACGCCAGAACCACAATCCACTTGTGGTGTTTCAGGTAGTCTAATAATAATCCCATTAAAGTTTTGTTGTTTTAAGTACAAACATAAAAAAAGGGAACGGATAAAAATCCATTCCCTTTTTTTATGACTTTTTAGAAAGATTTTTCGATGATAGCTAATACTTTATAGTACCGGAGCCAATACTTTATAAAATATTCCAGTATTTAGTGTGTAATCGTTCCTTTGATAATTGGAGTTACTCGTGTAATAGGTTGCGCCATCGTGTTCATCATAATAACTTGAACTTGTATTTCTATCACTTATCAGGACCGCATTCTGTTTTAACAAAATTTTGTTCTCTTGGAAATTATTAGATTTAATAAATGAATTGTTAACAATCAATGGTGGCTGGTATGGTGAAGGACCATATGCATCACTGCTTGACGAAGAAGTTTCTTGCCGTAAATTATATTCAAATTTGACGTTATTTTGCGGAACTGTTGGCGTATTGCCTGTCATGTCTGAATAAAAACATAGATAAATATCGCCAGTACTGAGGCTTTCACCTCCAGATTGATATTGTGATGGAATATAGGTGGTTTTTTTATTTTTATATTCTATTCTGGCATATATTGGTTGAGTATCAATATTTATCTTAAATTTAGTTTTAACAACTGTATGGTCATTAAGATGGCTTAGGCTGAAATATATCGGTACGCCAGGGTTGGTAGGGGTGAAGGTTCCCCCTTTTATGATGAACTGTACAAATGCATCAAAACCGTTAACAGTTTCCACAGCATCGTTTCCATCGGCCCCGATGATGTAAATCTTCATGGAAGACTCGTCAATTATTCTTTTTTCCTGTTCAGTTGCTGAGCTGCTTCCTGAAACAAATAGTGCTTTGAATGCAGAATTGTATGCATTGTTTAGTTCTTCATAACTGTAGTCGGATTCTATTGCCATAATTCCCATGCGACCATAGGTTATCGAACTTACATAAGTTGGGAATTTTTGGTTTAAAGCATTCATATCCACATTATCGTTCATGAGCCTGCCATCTGCAGGGATATCCAGATCGAGGGTAAAGTTTTTCTGTATGAACTTGGCATATAGACCTGATCTTCTTGAAATCTTATCGATGGTCTGGCTGCTCCCGGACGTTTTGCTGCCAAAAAGAGTTCCTGTTTTTACATTCGAACCAAAGGCAAGCTTCAATTCATCATATGCTGTAAATTTTTCTAAACTATAAGAGAATCCTGCTACCTGGTTCCCTATGCCTGGCTGTGCCAAAATATTGCTGATAAAGTTCCTGTTGGCCGATAGGGATGGGTTTGTGATGGTTCCGCTTACCTTTGTGGCCTGAAAAGAAACCGAAGCAGTAATGGGTTTAACGGAAGACTGGAATTCTGCTATCGGTGAAAAGTTCAAGTCGGCGATTGAGTTTCCCTGTAACAATGATCCTGCATAAATATACCGTTCGTAAGCAGAATTTTTCATCAAGGCAATTTCGTCTGTTTCCACAAATAATGTTCTTCCAAAGTCGTTAGCCCATAAACTGTCTTTATAAATATCGGCTCCACTTATTTTTTTTTGGTCTAGGATGTTCTTGATTGATTGACCTGTGTAAGCAGATGGGCTACCTGCTATATTGATATCAATAACTGGATCTGCAAACTTCCCGTTAAATGTGGTTTGCGGTGTTAAAATGGCTTCGTTTTTTCTGCACGATGCTAGAATGATAGCG
>Ga0163162_10000630_pt1 | contig 32671 bp, 27 predicted proteins | sample S55metaG_FD_115310 | JGI IMG/M metagenome (GOLD analysis project Ga0163162, IMG submission 115310) | Switchgrass rhizosphere microbial communities from Kellogg Biological Station, Michigan, USA - S5-5 metaG | ecosystem: Host-associated > Plants > Roots > Rhizosphere > Soil | place: USA... | reverse complement strand
GGCTTCTTCGATCACGTCACCATTCGAAAGGCTTTGGCTATTCACTTTTAATCCGGACGGAATGCCGTAGATGAGACCAGTACCCATATCCCGGACAGCGCTGAGCACCGTGTTGGAAGTCAGCGGCGACACTGTCGTGGTCGTCCCGTTGGGGGACGGTAGCATGGCCGTCATCGTGCGCATTCGGTCGTCGGATGGAGTCGCACTAATGTAGTACTGCCCCGCAGGTAACCAGAATAGACGATAGTCCCCGCGATCGTCTGTATACATGGCCTGAACGGTAACCAGCGAGCGGCCTCTTTCCTGATAGATGAGCTTCTGTGCCTGAATCAGGGCTCGGCTCAGAGGATCTCCATTGGCGTCGGTCACTCGCCCCAATATGGTTCCCCCAGGCGTCATGGTCAGCGAGATGCCCTGGATCTTTTGTCCCGCCTTCAGGGTAATGTTCATTCCGCGGCCATTCGGTCCGCGCTGTCCGTATTCCGCAGGCGAGTAACCGCCGAGCGTCGCCTTGATGGAATACGTCCCCGGCTTCAGATTTTCAAACAGGAACTTTCCATCCGATGCTGTCGTTGCGACTTGAGTCGGACTGGTGTTTCTTTGATTGATCGATGACACCACGAGTGCAAATTCCGGGGAGTTTGGGTCAACAGCAAACGGAATATTCGCGGCGGAGGCATTCGAGCTTCGAACTTCCGTGACGGCGACGGTGACTTTGGAAAGAAACTCGCCCGTCGCTGCCTTGACCACGACGCCTTCGATCGAAGCCGGTGCGACTGGGGCTGCGGGTTGTTGCGGAGTGACGTTCTGTGCGAGCAACAGGAAAACTGCAATCCCGGCTATGGTCATAGGTTTCTCCAGGAAATCGCCTACATCTTAGGTTTATGGGTTGCAGGGATGCACCTTAAATTCTCATGAAATATGACAAAATCTTCAGGAAGTATTCAGAGAATTTGTGCCGTCGAAAGGTTATGCTTAGGCACCTAAAGTTCTCATGCAGTATATAGATACCCACTCTCGTAAGGAGGAGCGATATGAAGTCCAGGTTGTTTGTTCTGACGTTTTCGGCAATTCTTGTGTTTGGTGTGACGGCATTCGCCCATCACTCGTTTGCCGGGAGTTATATCGAGGATAAGACCGTCACGCTTGAAGGAAAGGTGGTTCAGTTCGATATTCGAAATCCCCATTCCTTTATCAATATCGAAGTAATTGGCAAAGACGGCAAGCCTTCCCGCTGGGGCGGTGAATGGGGGGGCGTGACTCAGCTTTCCGAGGGTGGCGTCACGAAGTTCACGCTGAAGGTCGGAGACAAAGTCATCATCGATGGCGCTCCTTCTCGCGATACGGAAGAACATAAAGTGCTGATCCGTTCCGTGACGCGTCCGGCTGTGGGGAATACGCCCGAATTCAAGTGGGGCGGAACCGTACGATAAGTGAAAAGCTGCCCTCCTGAGTGACTCAGGAGGGCAGCACGACCGTAGGTCATGTGAGGGGTGGTTCCCATCACGAAATACTTCGGCTTCGGAACCACCCCAGCGCGCTTCGCGCGCTTTCCCCTCCTGACTCAGGAGGGCAGTTCCTCTCCTCTCCTCCCCTCTCCTCTCCTCCCGTTTATTTTCTTCCTCAATGAAAATCGTGGGATACGGCCATCGCCGCGGTCACATCGATGATTCTCGCCGCGGAAACTTTCACGGATACCACGTTATCGACATTCTGCAGCCGCCCATCCAGCAATAAGAACCGTCCATCAATGACTGTCTGGCGGTACTGCCTGAAAATATCCGGCGTGAGTATCGCATTCGCAATGCCGGTCTCGTCCTCAAGACTGAGAAACACAAACCCGTTTGCCGTACCCGGACGTTGCCGCGCTATCACGCAGCCGGCAATGCGCACCATCTGCCCGTGCCGAATCCTGCCGAGATCCACCGCACGCTGGACTCCGAGCGCATTCATGCGGTCGCGACAATAACTCATCGGATGTGGTCCGACGGTCAACCCCGTGAGGTTCATGTCCGCAACGATGCGTTCTTCCGTTGTCATGATCTGGAGTGGGGATGCGTCATCCGCAGTCTCGATTTCCTCAAGTAACGGTCCCGAATGCCGCGCCGCCCGCTCCACCTGCCACAGCGCGTCCCGCCGATGCATGCGGTTTTGCGAATTCAAAAAATTCAACGCACCAATTTCCGCCAGCAGGACGAGTTCGCTTTTTTGAAGCTCGGGAACTCGCCGCGCCAGATCCTCCACGGATGCGAATGGCGCACGCGCACGTTCGCGAACCAGAGCTTCGCCGGCAGACTGCCGCAGGCCGCGCGCGTAACGAAGACCGAGCCGCAGCGTGAGATTATCGAGCGTGCACTTCCAGTCGGACGTTGTCACATCGATGGGTTTGATTCGCAGTCCATGACGCTGCGCATCCTTGACCAGCGTCGCCGGATTGTAAAACCCCATGGGCTGATTGTTCAGCATCGCGGCCGTGAAGGCCGGCAGGTAATGACACTTCAGATACGCGCTGGCATAGGCAATCAGCGCGAAGCTGATTGCGTGCGATTCGGGAAATCCATACAGTGCAAACGACGTGATCGACCGGACAATCTGATCCTGAGCGGCAGGTCCAATCCCGTTGCGCGTCATGCCGTCGCGCAGTTTCACTTCGATTTCTTTCATGCGCTTTTCCGAACGTTTGAAGCCAAACGCCCGGCGCAGTTCCTCGCCTTCGCCTCCGGTGAATCCCGCGGTGATGATGGCCATGCTCAGCAGTTGTTCCTGAAACAGCGGCACGCCGAGCGTGCGCTCCAGCACCGGCTGGAGTGCGGGATGCGCATACTCCACCTTCTCGCGCTTTTGACGGCGCTTCAAAAATGGATGAACCATGTCGCCGACAATCGGCCCGGGCCGGATGATGGCCACCTGCACGACGATGTCGTAAAACGTTTTCGGCTGCATGCGCGGCAGGAACGACATCTGCGCGCGGCTTTCGATTTGAAACATGCCGACCGTGTCGGCCTGCTGGAGGGCCGCGTAAACGATCTCGTCGTCTTCCGGAAGATGCGCCAGATCGACGTCTTCGTGGTAGTGATCATGGATCAACTCGATGGAATCCTCGAGCACGGCCATCATTCCAAGACCGAGCAAATCGACCTTGATGATTCCCATGTCGGCGCAGCTGTCCTTGTCCCATTGAACCACCGTGCGGTTCGGCATCGATGCCGGTTCGAGTGGAACCACAGAATCGAGCTGTCCCTGGCAGATCACCATGCCGCCGGAGTGCTGTCCCAGATGTCGCGGCAGTTCCTGCAGTCCCATGCACAGCGACAAAAATTTGCCGATGCGGGGATGACGCACGTCGAACCCGGCATCGCGAAAATTTACCGCCAATGTATCTTCCGAGTCCTGAAATCCCCAGGAGCTGACCAGCTTCGTCAGCTTCTCCAGCATGTCGAAATCGAAACCCAGAACCTTTCCCACCTCGCGTGCCGCAGACCTTCCGCGATACGTGATGACATTGGCCGTCATCGCCGCGCCGAGTTTTCCATAACGTTCGTAGACGTACTGGATCGCGCGTTCGCGCTTGTCTCCGCTGGGCAGATCCAGATCGATGTCCGGCCACTCGCCTCGTTCTTCGGATAGAAAGCGTTCGAAGAGGAGTTTCATCTTTACCGGATCGACAGCCGTGATTCCCAGCACGTAACAGACTGCGCTGTTGGCAGCCGAACCGCGGCCCTGCACGAGAATGTCGTTCGCGCGGCAGAACTGGACGATGTCCCAGACGATCAGGAAATAACCCTCGAGTTTCAGCTTCTCAATCAGCCGAAGCTCGCGTTCAATTTGTTTCCGTTCCTGTTCGCCGTAGGGCTGGAAGCGCCGCAACGAACCGGCTTCGGCGAGCTTGCGAAGATAGGACGTCATGGTTTCGCCGGCCGGCACGGGATAAGGAGGAAACTCGTATCCGAGATCTTTCAACGTGAAAGCAAGTCGTGAGGAGAGCACGCTGGTGTTGTCGATGGCTTCGGGCAGATCGCGGAACAGCTCCATCATTTCCTTCGGCGATTTCAAGTGCCGCTCGGCATTGCGGGTGAGCAGACGCCCGGCGGTCTCCAGCGTCCGGTGATGGCGCAGGCAGGTGAACACGTCGAGTATCTCGCGCGATTCGCGCGTGGCGTGACGCACACCGTTGGTGGCGAGAAGAGGAAGATGGAACTCCTGTGCCAGATCGATGGCGCGGTGATTGATGGCTTCTTCGTCGCGGTCGAAGTGACGCTGCAGTTCGATGTAGATATTGCCATGCCCGAAAATGTGCACGAGGCGATCCAGCGTCTGCCGGGCTTCGGGGAGTCCGCCGCGGTGGAGCGCTGCAGTAAGCGGGCCGTGCTCGCCGCCGGTCATGAAGATGAGGCCATCGGCGAATTCTTCAAGCTCGCGCTCTTCGATTGCGCCGCCGCCTTTTGTTGCACGCATTTTCATGCGCGTGGTGAGGCGGCAGAGGTTTTGGTAGCCGCGACGGGATTCAGCCAGGAGGGGATAACAGCTGCCGTCGGTGGATGTCAGCTCTGCGCCGATGTGCGGATGGATGCCGATTTTTGTCGCCGCTTTGTGAAATTGCGGTCCGCCATAAACGCCGTCTCGATCGAGCAGGGCCATGGCGGGCATTCCCAGTTGCGCGCCGATGTGCGCGAGCTCTTCGGGCAGGGAAGCCCCGTCGAGGAAACTGAATGCGGAAGAGGCGTGAAGTTCAATGTAGGGGAGCATAGAAAGTACGAATGAATTTGGAAATGTGTGTGATCGGGAAAAGCGGGAAGAACTGCCCTCCTGAGTCAGGAGGGCAGCACGACCGAAGGTCGTGCGAGGGGTGGTTCCTAAGCCGCCAACTTGCAAGGTTGCCGCTTTGGAACCACCCCGGCGCTTCGCGCCACCCCTCCTGACTCGTTTATTTGCACCCTTAAGATTCAATACAGATGAAATTACTCTATTCCTATCTCAAGCAATATCGGGCGCTCGTGCTCCTGACTCTGGTTCTGGCAACCATCAATCAGGTGTTTTCTCTCCTCGATCCCTACGTCTTCAGCCTGATCATCGATAACTACGTTTCAAAGTTTGCCGAACTCACCAGCACGCAGTTCCGCAACGGTGTGGGCCTGCTGCTTGGCGCCGCCGTTGGCGTGGCCTTTGTTTCTCGGGTCGCGAAAAACTTTCAGGACTATTTCACCAACGTCATCACGCAGCGCATGGGAGCACAGATGTATGCCGACGGCCTGCGCCATTCTCTCGAGCTGCCGTATGGCGTTTTCGAAGACCAGCGCAGCGGCGAAACCCTCGGCAAGTTGCAGAAGGCTCGCACAGACAGCGAAAAATATCTGAATGTCGCCATCAACGTTTTATTCATATCGCTGGTTGGTGTCGTCTTTGTTCTTCTGTTCGCGATTCGTGTGCACTGGCTGGTTGCGGTCGTCTATTTCCTCACGATTCCCGTTCTCATGTCCCTGATGTGGACCCTGAGTGCGAAGATCAAGCGCGTCCAGAAGGATATCTTTAAGGAGACCGCGGCTCTGGCCGGTGCGACGACGGAGTCTCTGCGGAACATCGAACTGGTTAAGAGCCTCGGTCTCGCGGGCCAGGAAATCAACCGGCTCAATTCCACAACCGACAAGATTCTCCAGCTGGAGCTCAAGAAAGTTCGCTATCTGCGAAGCCTGAGCTTCATTCAGGGAACCTGCGTGAATGCGCTTCGGACCGCGATTCTCGGCATGATGCTGTACCTGATCTATCTGAAGCAGATTCAGTTTGGCCAGTTCTTCCAGATGTGGATCTATTCATTCTTCATTTTCGGCCCGCTGCAGGAAGTCGGAAACGTGATCAACACGTATCGCGAGACCGAAGTGTCGCTCAAGAATCTGCAGGCAATTTTCGATACACCTGTCGAACCGCGTCCGGCCAATCCGCTGCCGCTGGGGCCCCTGGACCTGATCGAATTCGACAATCTCACGTTCCGGCATCAGACCGCATCGACGAATGCGCTTGACGGAATTTCATTTACGGCGGAGACAGGGGAGACCATTGCTTTTGTCGGTCCGTCGGGATCGGGGAAAACGACGCTGGTCAAGCTTCTAGTCGGGCTATATCGGCCAAAGACCGGTGACATTCGATACGATGGGAAGTCCATCAATGAAATCGATCTCAATGAACTCCGCGGCCAGATCGGCATGGTCTCCCAGGATACGCAGCTGTTTTCCGGAACTATTCGTGACAACCTGCTGTTTGTGAACCCCGCGGCCACCGACGCCGAATGTCTCGACGTGCTCAACAAGGCCGCATGTCACACCCTGCTGGCGCGCGCCGACAAGGGCCTCGATACCGTCATTGGCGAAGGCGGCGTTAAGGTTTCCGGCGGCGAGAAGCAGCGACTATCGATAGCGCGCGCACTGCTTCGTCATCCGAAGCTGCTGGTGTTTGATGAGGCGACGTCATCGCTGGATTCGCTGACGGAAGAAGAGATCAGCGTGACGATTCGCGACGTATCGATGCGCAAGGATCTGATCGCCATCCTGATCGCGCACCGGCTGTCGACGGTATTTCATGCCGATCGCATCTATGTTCTGGAACGTGGCCAGATCATCGAGTCCGGACGTCACGACGAACTGCTCGCTCTCAAGGGTCTCTACTACGCCATGTGGCGTCAGCAGATCGGCGAGAAATCCGATTCTCCGGTGTCTGTAGCCCGCTAACAATTGGGGAACGAGGGGACTGTCCCCTCATTTCCTTGCCTTGGGGACTGCTGTTCGTTTATATTGCCTGAATCTCAAAAGGAGGATCCTGTGCGCAAACCCATCTCTCTATATATGTCGTCGCAAGAGAGCGCTAAATGCTTCGGCGTTTGGTGGAGTGAGCGGGTGCGTATTCGGGTCTGACTCGATTTGCCCGCTCCGGTGCGAGCGGGTACCTTCCAGAGATTTTCTTCTGAAACATTCCCGTTCGCTGGTGTTTTTCACGATTGGCGGATGGAATGATTTCAAATTCAAAATACCAACTGATCTGGCAACTGGTTCGTGTGGAACGGCGACGTTATGGCGGGGCCGTGCTCTCGCTGGTGCTGGCGTCGTGTTTCCTTTACCTGGTGCCGCTGGTTCCATCGGCGGTGTTAGACGGGCGATTCACCAATCTCTGGTTGGCCGCAGTGCTGATGTCCGGGTTCACAGCGCTTGCAGGTTTCTTTACGTACCTTCGCGGCCGGTTGTCGTCCGTTGCTGCGGAAAATGTCATTCTTCGGTTGCGCGACCAGCTTTACGACCAGCTTCAACATTTGCCGTGTTCGTACTTCGATAGCGCGCCAACCGGCGATCTGGTGCAGCGCTGCACATCCGATGTCGAAACCATGCGGCAATTCCTCGTCAGCCAGGTGGTGGAGATCGGCCGGGCCGTGTTGATGCTGATCATTCCGCTGCCGTTGATGCTGGTCATCGACTGGCGCATGACGGCCGTGTCGGTGATTCTGATTCCGCCGATCGTCGCGTTTTCGATGGTCTTTTTCCGCCGCGTGCGAAGCAGCTTCGAGAAAGTCGATCAGGCGGAGGGGCGTCTGACGTCGACGCTGCAGGAAAATCTCACGGGTATCCGCGTGGTCCGCGCATTCGCGCGACAGCGGTTCGAGATCGAAAAGTTCGAAGTGCGGAATTCCGAGCATCGTGATCTCGACAACAACCTCTACCGGCTGCTTGCCGTTTTCTGGTCGGCGTCGGATGCGCTCTGTATCGGCCAGATGGGGATTGTCGTTATTGCCGGTGGACGGTGGATCGCAGACGGCAGCCTCCGCGTGGGAAGTTTCTTTTTCTTTCTGGCGTCGGTGGGCATGTTCATATGGCCGGTCCGCATGATGGGCCGCATTCTGACGGAACTTGGCAAGGCTACTGTCGCGGTCGGCCGGATTCAGGAGATCCTCGGCCATCCGCGTGAGACCGCGCCGGCGCCCGAAAATCGATTGCTGATCCCGCAGCATGGGATCGACAGGCTTGGCGAGATCGTTTTCCGAAATGTGACGTTCGCGCATCGGAAAGATACCGCCGCGCTCGAGGATGTGTCGTTCCGTCTTCCGGTTGGAAGAACCCTGGCGCTGTTTGGTCCCTCGGGTTCGGGCAAGTCGACAATCGTCAACCTGCTCCTGCGCCTCTATGATCCGCTGACGGGCGTCATCGAAATCGATGGCCGGGACATCCGTTGTGTGGATCGAAAGGACGTGCGGCGCCAGATCTCCGTCGTGATGCAGGAGCCGTTCCTTTATTCGAAAACCGTTCGAGAGAATCTTTCGATCGGCCACACATCGGCGACGCATGACGACATCGTTCAGGCGACCGCGGCCGCCTGTGTTCACGACACCGTCATGGAATTCGAGCAGGGCTACGACACGCTGGTTGGGGAGCGGGGCATTTCGCTTTCCGGCGGACAGCGGCAGCGGGTTGCCCTGGCCCGTGCCTTGTTGAAGCGGCCGACAATTTTAGTTCTTGATGATGCGCTCAGCGCTGTGGACACCGAAACGGAAGCTCAAATCCTCGATGCGCTGGCTCTCCGTCGGGGTCGTTCGACGACCATTGTCATCGCCCACCGCCTGTCCACTTTGATGACGGCTGACGAAATTCTCGTGCTCGACCGCGGCCGCGTCGTGCAGCGTGGCACGCACGAACAATTAAAGGATGCGACCGGGATGTATCAGCGCGTCTGGATGATTCAAAACACGATGGAGGGCGCATGAGTTCGTATTACGAAGAAGATGTTCCGACCCACAACCGGATCGATATGAAGTTGTGGCGCCGTATTCTCGCCCATGCGCATCCTTACCGGGGATCGCTTGCGGGACTTGCGTTTGCCGGGATGATCGTCGCGGCGTGCGATGTGGCTTTGCCGCGCGTGACGGGAGCGATCATCGACAACGCCATCTCGCATGGCGGCCGCATATGGGCGTACGGATTGTTGTATCTGGCCATCGGCGTCTTCATGGCATCCATGGTCCGGCTGTTCATTCGACTGGCCGGCATTGCCGCAACCGGCGTCGCCTACGATCTTCGCCGGTCGGCGTTTGCAAAACTTCAGGAGTTGTCGTTTTCCTACTACGACCACCGTCCCGTTGGTTGGATGATGGCTCGCCTGACCAGCGACTGCGATCGGATTTCGTCGACGCTGCCGTGGACGCTGTTGGATGTTGTCTGGGGCGGCCTGCTGTTGTCTGGAATTACAGTGATGATGTTCTGGATGAACTGGAGACTTGCACTGGTCGTGCTGTGCATTGTTCCGCCGCTATCGGTGGTGACAACCATCTATCAGAGAAAGCTTATCCGAATGCAGCGCCTCGCTCGCCGGACGAACTCAAAGATTACCGCCGGCTTCAGTGAAGGAATCATGGGCGTGCGCACGTCGAAGTCGTTTGTTCGGGAGGAAGAGAACCTGAAGGAATTCCAGGCTTTGTCGGGGGAGATGTTTCGGTACTCGGTGGAAAGTGCGCGTTATGCCGCCGTGTATCTGCCGATCGTGATGACGATCGGTGCAACGGGAGTGGGGCTGTCGGTGTGGCGCGGAGGCCTGCTGACGCAGAGCGGAGCTTTGCCATTGGGACAGCTCGTGGCGTTCATGCAGTACGCCGGGCTGTTCCATCAGCCGATTCAGGAACTGGCGGAGCGATTCAGCGGAGTTCAGGCCGCTCAGGTTTCCGCAGAGCGACTGCAGAGTCTGCTGGATGCGGTCGTTGAAATACAGGATGGTCCCGAACTGGATCGGAGTCCTGTTGATGGAAGAATCCGCGAAATCGTCTTCGATCGGGCGGCGTTCTCCTATGCACAGGGCGGAACGGTGCTGACGGATTTTAATCTTCGCATTCGCAGTGGAGAGTGTGTTGCTCTCGTCGGCGAAACGGGAGGAGGGAAGAGCACCGTTGCGAAATTGCTGTGCCGCTTTTACGAGCCGACGGAGGGGAATATTCGCATTGACGGGGTCGACTATCGGAAGAGAAGTCTCCACTGGTTGCAGTCCAGTTTGGGAATTGTGCTGCAGGAACCGCATCTTTTCAGCGGCACGATTCGAGAGAACATCCGGTACGGCCGGCTGAATGCGACCGATGGCGAGATTGATAACGTCGCCGGTCAGGTGGGAGTCTCGAAGTTCATTGCCGGATTTCCCGATGGATTTGCGACGGAGGTTGGCGAGGGTGGCAATCGTCTGTCCACGGGACAGAAGCAGCTGGTGGCGCTGGCCCGCGCGTTGCTGGCGGATCCGCAGATTCTGGTGCTGGATGAAGCGACATCATCGGTGGATACCGAAACAGAACAGCAGATACAGGCCGCCATCGAAGTGGTGCTGAAGGGGCGGATCAGTCTGGTAATCGCGCATCGTCTGTCCACGATTCGTGCCGCGGACCGGATCCTGGTGATTGACCATGGCCGCATTTCGGAACAGGGGACTCACGCGGAATTGGTGTGCCGCAAAGAAGGCGCCTACGCTCAGCTCTACACCCAGCAGTTCCGGTAATTGGAGAAATAGGGGGCTGACCCATGAGGATTGTCGTGATGGTCAATGCAGGTGAATTGGGGTGCGCCCTATCTGCTGGAGAGATTTTCATTCGCCAGTACGAGTCGTCGCCGAGGATTGCCCTCCTGAGTCAGGAGGGCAGCGTCATCGCGTATTTTGCGATGACGCGAGGGGTGGTTCCGGAACGAAATGTTTCAGAATGCATTCTTAAAGGCTGCGGCTTTGGAACCTCCCCCCGCACGATCTCGACTGCTGTCTCGATCGTGCTGCCCTCCTGACCAGGAGGGCAATTTGGCTTGCTTGGAAATTTCCAGTCATTTAAAGAGGATCAGTCCGTAATCGCCCAGGCGGCGGAACCCGAGGGCTTCGTAGCTGCGTGCCGCACTGGGATTGCTCGTGAACAAAACCGCGCGGGAAGCTCCGCGTTGACGTGCTGCAATCAGGGCAGCAGCTACGGCGGACTTGGCATACCCGCGACCTCGATGCGCGGGAGGCGTGTAGATTCCTCCTAATTGGACGATATCCGGCAAGGTGGCATTGAAGGCCGACAGTGAAACGGGTTCACCATTCGAAACTGCGACCCATGCGTTTGCCTCACCGATCTGGCGATCGAGTGCATCTGCGGCACGATTGCGCGTCTCCACGGAATCGGTACTGCCCAGTGTTTCGATATCGTATGCGGTTCGCCACTGGCAAAGAAGACTGCGTTCTTCAGGCAATGGGGCGCGGCAGAGGATGTCTCCATTCATCAGAGCTGCCGGTATCCGGAGTTCCGCAAGATCGAGCGCGTACAGCCATTCTTCTTCGGCCATCTTCGTCGGCGCATTCACGAGGTCGAGCGCAATCTGCGCTCGTCGCACCTGATTTGCGGGACCGGCAAACCCTGTCACGTTCCGACCGCTCGACGCAACGCATTTTCTGGCAAGCTCGTCCAGATTCCCGGGACACTGCAGCAAAACCATGCCGCTCCAGGCATGCGCAATAACACCGATGATATTCTCGTGATCGAACATGGCTGTGTACAACGCATGAAATGGCGCGTCTCGATACACGACTCCGACACGAAGGGCGTTCGACCGCAGAAACATCGAGGTGTCCCTGTGGCCAGTCAGAAATGCTTCCAGCTTTGGCTGGTCTGAGTTGTTCAGGATGCGAATATCCATTGCTTCTGACATAATGCCGGCCATGACACGTTTTCCGGGACCTTACAGCGGCATTGCGTATTCCCTGATGCGAATGGTCTTCGCATTTCTTTATTTAAGCCATGGATTGACCTGGCTCTTCAATGCATTTGGTGGACGGCCGATTCCGCTCACACCGCTTTTGACGACGGCGGGAGTGATTGAATGCATCTGCGGAACGTTGATGCTGATGGGATTGTTTACGTCTTGGGCGGCATTCATCGCCAGCGGCGAGATGGCCGTCGCGTATTACATCGCGCACATCCCGCGTGGACATATCTGGCCGATTCAAAATGGTGGCGAAATCACCGTAGCGCTCTGCTTCGGCTTTCTGTTCATCGCCACGTTCGGCAGTGGACCCATCAGCGTGGAAGCGCTGATGGGTTCCAGCCATCGGAAGGGATAGCTACGTGTTTATAGTTTGTGCAGTCGCATGCACGGGAAGCGGATCCTTCGGCATGGCGATCCAGCACGCAAGGTACGCGATCAAACCGGGAACAGGCGGAACAAATATCAGCACGATCCAGACGATTCGCACGAGCGTGACGTCGAGTTCAAAATAACGGGCGACTCCGGCGCACACACCGGCGATCTTCTTGCCTTCCCGGGGTCGCGAAAACGGAACGCCCTTGCGCTCGTTGAAGAAAGGACGAGTCTGCCGTGCTCCACCGCAGGCAGAACAGAAACGGTCTTCTTCGGCGAGTTCCTTAGCACAGTAGGTGCAATACATCGTTGTCCTCCACTTGCTACTACGAATCACCGCTGCATAAAGTTCAACATTTCTTCAAACGGATTGCGTACCGCGCCTGCAGCTCCGGCCGGCGTACAACAGTGTTGCAGTGGGTATTCGGTCCTGCCGGGTTGCATATAAACACACCGAAAAAATCAAGTCAAACGCCTCTCTCTCCCGTTGGGGAAGAGGAAGCCCCGCTTTTCCGCTTTCTCCTCATGCATAGGAAGCGGATAATTCCACGTATTCCACGCTTTTGTTTCGAACCATACAAAAGGTATCTGTGTCCTTAAAAAAGAGCAGAGTGGTATAAAAATTTACGGAGAAGAAAATGAATAAGTCGAACAAGGGATTTTCGCTGTTGGAACTTCTAATTGTGGTGGCGATTATTCTGATCATCGCGACGATTGCGATTCCCAGTCTGTTGCGCTCACGCCAGGCCGCTCATGAAGCGGCTGCGGTTGCGACGCTTCGAACCATCAACACCGCTGAAGTGACGTATCTCTCCACGTCCAATGGACGGTTCGGCAATCTCTCGGACCTGATCGCCGGTGCGCTGATCCCTTCGAATTTCATTCCCGGGCCGGTTTCAGGCTACAACTTTTCCATTAACCTGGATGCAACCAACAGCGATTTCACGGTAACGGCGGAGCCCGCTTCCCCGAACGATGGCCGCTATGGATACTTCATCACTCCGGATGGCACTATTCGATATTCACTGGCGACCAGCCTCGCGCCCGCAGGTTCCGCAGGGGCTCCAGTGACTCAATAGAGTTCGAGTTTAGTTCTCTTTCGAAACGCCTGCGGCTGTGATGTTGTACTGGATGCCTCTCCGCACCGCCTGGGCCTGAATGATTTCGGCAACCTTCGCATCGAAGCTGTCGCCGGCGCCGGCCGCAATTTTCTTTTCCGTTTCCGCCTTGATAAACGCGTCCCGCTGGGTCGAAAGTTCATCGATCTTGATCTGAAGTTCCTTCCGTTTGGAGAACTGCTGGTCGACAAAATCCTTCCGGGCTTCCATCGACATGGGCTGCAACTGGACGGGGAGGTCGGAGTCCGGAATCTCTTCGAGCTTCACTTTGTGATTCACCACATCCCAGATCAACTCGCCTTCTCCCGTCACCACGACCTTCGCACCGAACTCGGCGCGATCCACATTGAGAAATACCAGACGATCGACATCGGCGCTACCGGCCCTGGACTCTTTGGTTCGAACTTCGGTTTGCCGGGTGGCGTTGCCATAGGGCACGACGGTTCGATTGAGTTCGACGCCCAGTCGGGACAGCTCTGAATCCACTGGAGTGGATGTTCGTGTCATGCCGCCAGACTGATCGACCTGCACGAATCCACCGCCGGAGGTGCCTGCGATGTCCTGCCAGACTGGTGTTGTCGCTGCGTAGGTCCCGCACTGAACGGCGATGATGACGATCCCTGCTTCCCTGGCAAGACGCACGGTCTCCGGATACTTGACGTCGTCGGGATAGTCCATGTGTGGCGGCGCATCGCCCACGAGAAATATGAGCTTCAGCGTATTCGAATCCTTGCTCCATGAGATTTTCGTGACCGCTTCATTCAATGCCTGATTCACGCTTTCGGGCGTGTCGCCTCCACCGCCGACCTGGAACTCCATCAGGTGGCCGTAAACGGCGTCGAGATCGTCGGAGAGGTCAAAGACTTTTGTAACGTACTGATCACCGCGGTCGCGAAAACCGATAAGGCCGAGCTTGATCGCGGGTGTCGGTCTGCCGGCGACGACTTGTCGCGCGATTGTCCAGATCTTCTGTTTTGCGCCGCCGATCAGCTGGCCCATGGAGCCTGTGGTGTCCAGAACGAAGGATACTTCGATTCTTGGGGTCACGTCCGCGGCGCGTGCTGGAACCGTTTCATAGTCTCCGATAAGTACAGCTATGGAGACGGCCGTGATCATCAGGTGACGAATCATGTTCTGCATGGGACCTCCTGGAAAGTCTCTATCGACTTGTTGAAATAATTTTCAATGTGACGTTGCTTCCCGCCGATTCCGATACATGAACAGGAACGCTTTGAGACTCCACGCGGCGAGCGAGAGTCAGCAATAGGATTAGTAGTCTCATGTGGTGTAGAAAAATAACATTGTTCGGTCATGAAGTGTAGAAAAATAACAGGTCGAAGCAGGGAAGTCGAAGCTGGTAAAATGAGCAATTGCTTCTCCCGGCAGGAGGGGCAACGACACGTCTTCGACTTGTTCTATTTCTTCTCGAGGGCTTCGATACGTTTGAGTAATTCCGGAAGGCGTTTGATCAGAGCGGTGGAACGCAGCCAGAGTTTATTGTCCATCGATGGTGAACCCGACACGACTTTACCGGGTTCGATATCCTGTCCGACGCCGCCCTGGGCTGTCACGATGACGCCATCTCCAATTTCCAGATGTCCGGCAACGCCAACCTGTCCGGTGAGAATCACGTTTCTTCCGATTTTGGAACTGCCGGCCAGTCCCACCTGCGCGCATAACAATGTGTTCTCCCCCACCTCCGATGCATGTCCGACCTGCACCAGATTGTCGATCTTCGCTCCGCTACGGATGCGGGTTTCGCCGATGGTGCCACGGTCGATGGTGGAATTGGCCCCTACCTCGACGTCGTCTTCAAGTACCACGATGCCGGACTGAACGATCTTGTAGTACGAACCGTCTTCCTGTTTCGCATAGCCGTAGCCATCCGTTCCGATCTTCACGCCATCCTGAAGAATGACGTTGTTTCCGATCTGACTGAATTCCCGGACGGACACATGGGCGTACGCCTTGAAGTTGTCGCCGATTCGTGCGCCCCGGTAGATGTGGACGAACGGGTAGATGATGCAACCTCTGCCGATCACGACATCGTCTTCAATGACGGTAAACGGACCGATCGACGCTTCCGCTCCAATCATGGCAGACGCCGCAATCGACGCGGATGAACTGATCCCGGTAGCGGGAACCGGCACCTCATAGAACATTTCAACGGCGCGGGCGAACGCCAGATAGGGATTCGCGGTGCGAAGCGTTGGAACGGAAATGTCCTGAAAACTCGGCGAGACGATCACTGCAGATGCCGAAGTGGTCTTTGCTTTCGCAGCGTATTTCGGATTGGAGACAAAGGTTACCTGGCCGGCCTGGGCTTCGTCGATTCCAGCGACGCCGAAAATTTCCAGATTGCCGTCTCCCTGCAAAGTGCATCCCAGGGCTTGCGCCATCTCGCTGAGTTTCACGCGGACCTCCTTCAAAAGCTTCTTACCTGAGATGGTACACTTACCGCGCGCATGAGCGAACACCGCACCGTGCTCCGGTCCACCTCGACGATCAGCACCATTACATTCATCAGCCGGATCTTCGGATACATTCGTGATTCCAGAATCGCCTTTCTTCTGGGGACGGGCGATGTATCGGATGCATTTACCTTCGCCTATCGCGTTCCAAACCTGATCCGGCGCATTGTTGGAGAAGGGGCCGTCAGTTCTGCTTTCATCCCGGTATTTTCGGAATACTTCACTGGCGGAAAGAAGAAGGAAGCCTGGGAGTTTGCCAACATTATGCTCTCAGCGGCGATGGTGTTTTTGGTTGTCCTGACAGTTGTGGGGATTCTGCTTTCACCCTGGATTGTGCCGGTGGTTGCCTACTGGTTCAAAGTCACGCCAGGCAAGTTCGAGATGACAACGATTCTGAATCGAATCCTGTTTGTGTATATCGCGTTGATTGGCATTTCGGCACTTGCGACGGCTGTACTGCAAAGCTTCAACCAATTCGCCGCACCCGCGCTGGCACCGGTTGTGCTGAATCTCACGATCATCGGGTTCTCCTTTCTTTCCGGTTTCTTCTCGAGTCCGGCAATTGCAATGGCCGTCGGTGTCGTCGTCGGTGGCGTCCTGCAAGTGGCGATACAGCTTCCAGGAGTGATCCGGAATGGCTGGCGTTTCCATTGGATTTGGGATCTTGCCCACCCGGGAGTGCGCCGTGTCACCACTCTGCTTGTACCGAGACTGTTTGCCATTGGTGTTGTGCACATCGATGTGCTGATCGGGATTCAATTCGCTGCGGCGATGGCTGCAGGCAGCACTGCATCGATTACATTCGCGGACCGGGTCATGGAACTGGTGCTGGGAGGATATGTGATTGCGCTCTCGACGGCCATTCTGCCCCTTCTTTCCCGTCAGTCTGTGGAAAGGCGGATTGAAGAATTGAAAACCACATTGAATTTTGCGATCCGAATTGTTCTTTTTGTCACGCTTCCTGCGTCGGTAGGCCTGGTGTTGTTACGCAAGCCCATCATCCAGGTATTGTTTGAGCGTGGAGAATTCAGCGCCGCATCGACGGAACTCACGGCCTGGGCGTTGTTGTTTTTCGCGATGGGCCTGTCGGGATTCGCCATGGTGAAAATCATCGTGCAGGCTTTCTACGCATTGCACGAAACGCGTGCGCCGGTCATCGTGGCGACCATTTCGCTGAGCTTGAACATCATTTTAAACTTCCTGTTTTTTCACCCTCTCCGTAATGGGGGGCCGGCATTGGCGACGTCGCTGTCGGCGGTATTCGACGTGGTTGCATTGACAACCATCTTCCGATGGAGATTCGGAGCCATCGGTATGCGCGAGGTCTGCCGATCGGGATGGAAGTTTGGAGCCGCTGCCGCAGTGATGGGAGGCGTGACCTGGTGGCTTATCCACGTACCGGGATTCTACAGTGGCTCGCTGACGCATCGGGCAGTGGCCCTGCTTGCCACGATTGTCGTTTCAACGGTGACGTATTTCGGATCGGCCTTTCTGATGCGCGTTCGTGAAATAAACGAGGTTTGGAGCATTTACTATCCGTGACCAACCGCGAATGGTCGGAAAAATTCCTCGCCTATCTTCGCATCGAGAGAGGACTGTCGGTCAACACGCTCAGTTCGTATAAACATGACCTCCAAATGTATTGTCTGCATCTGGGCAGGACGAGCGTGTTGAATGCGCGGCCGGCGGAAGTGTCAACTTTTCTGAAATATCTCTATGTTCACGGACTCAAGCCTCGGTCTGCTGCGAGAGCGCTGGCCACCGTTCGGGGACTTCATAAGTTTCTTCTTCTCGAGCGTGCAACCTCTAAAAATCCGACATCGACCGTCGAAGCGCCGCGCGGTTTTCTTCCATTGCCGCATTTTCTGAATATCGAAGAAGTCGACCGACTGCTGGCGGCTCCGGATATCTCAACTCCAGTGGGGTTGAGAGATCGCGCAATGATCGAAGTGTTGTATGCCACGGGAATCCGGGTTTCCGAACTGACGGGATTGCGTGTGGATGGAATGAATCTGGAACTGGGCTTTGTGCGATGTTTCGGAAAAGGGAGCAAGGAGAGGATCGTGCCGATCGGTGAAAGTGCCTGCCATGCCGTTGCGGCATATTTGAAAAACGGAAGGGCGGAGCACGCTTCCGAAATTCTCTTCCTCACCTCCCGGGGAGCTGCCATGTCGCGATTCGATTTCTGGGAGATCCTGAAGCGGTATGCGGCAAAGGCGGAAATCCGGAAAAATATTTCCCCGCATGTCCTTCGCCATTCCTTTGCAACCCACCTGCTGGATCGCGGCGCCGATCTTCGTGCGGTTCAGATGATGCTCGGTCACGAAAATATTTCAACGACGCAGATCTACACGCATGTCATCCGCGAACGCTTGAAACAAATCTACAAAAGCTATCATCCGCGTGCATAGATGAGCTATCATGCTTCGCTGCATTCAGTCGTAAATTCCACGGAGGTAAAGCGTGAATAAGGGTAGGCATTTGTTTACTTCGGAGTCGGTTACCGAGGGGCATCCCGACAAGGTGGCCGATCAGATCTCCGACGCGGTGTTGGACTATGTTCTTTCACAGGATCCCATGGCCCGTGTCGCGTGCGAGACGATGGTCACCACCGGCGTCGCTGTGGTTGCCGGTGAAATCACCACGAAGTGTCATATTGATTATCAGAAGATTGTTCGGAGTACGGTCGAATCCATCGGATATACCGATGCAAGCTTCGGCTTTGATTATAAAACCTGCGCCGTCATGGCCTGCGTCGATGCGCAGTCGCCGGATATCGCAATGGGTGTGGATACAGGCGGCGCGGGCGATCAGGGCCTGATGTTCGGATACGCGACCAACGAATCGCCCGAACTGATGCCACTGCCCATTCTCCTGGCGCACAAACTCACCAAGAAGCTTGCCGACGCGCGGCGGGCGGGATCGCCGAAATTTCTGCGGCCAGACGCCAAATCGCAGGTTAGCGTGGAATACGATGGATCCAGGCCGGTTCGAATCGATACCGTGGTGATCTCGACTCAGCATGCTCCCGAAGCGACTCCGACTCAGATTCGCGATGAGGTCATCGAGCAGATCATCAAGCCCGTCATGCCTACCGAGCTTCTTGATGCCAAGACGAAATATCACATCAATCCCACGGGACGATTCGTCGTAGGCGGACCTCAGGGAGACTGCGGTCTGACCGGACGCAAGATCATCGTCGACTCTTACGGCGGCATGGGCCGGCATGGCGGCGGCGCATTCTCGGGCAAAGATCCGACGAAGGTCGACCGTTCCGCCTGCTACATGGCGCGCTATGTTGCGAAGAACGTCGTCGCGGCCGGCCTGGCCGATCGCGTTGAAATCCAGTTGGCATACGCCATCGGCGTCGCGGACCCGGTATCGGTTGCCGTGGATACGTTCGATACCGGAAAGATTCCCGACGAGAAAATCTCACAGATTATTCGGGATCATTTCCAGCTCACACCTCGCGGCATCATCGAATCGTTGAATCTCCGCAGGCCGATTTACCGAAAGACTACCAACTATGGTCACTTCGGACGCTCCGAACCGGAGTTCTCATGGGAAATGACGGACAAAGCCGCTTCAATGAAAAAGCAGGCGGGCCTGTAAAAGTTCTACAGGAGAACCAGGAGGGGTGGCCGAAGGCCGGGTTGGTAATAAGGTCGAAATGGTTCTCCTTTATTCCAATGAACGAATGATGCGGAGAGTTGTTCGATCCATCTACCACCCCGTCGCTGCGCTCCACCCCTCCTGTTCCAGGAGGGGAGTTGTTCGAATGCCATAGGCACCTTTTCAGCGAAAGCTTCCACACCGTCGTCGCGACATTCGATCCAATGAAAAAGCAGGCAGGCCTAATCGGAGAAGAAGGAGAAACAACTCCCCTCCTGGAACAGGAGGGTGGCCGAAGGCCGGGGTGGTAGTAAGGTTGAAATGGTTCTCCCCCCGATTCCTACGATCCTTCGTATCGGACTACGTTTTAACCCGAAGCATCATCCACATTCCCCCCAGCCCGAAGATCAGGTTTGGAAACCAGGCGGCAACCATTGGCGAAAGCCGGTTGATGTCCCCGAGTTTGCCGAACAGTTCAAATGTCGACCAGTAGAGAATTCCCAACCCGATACAAATACCAATGCCATAGAAGGCACCTTTTCTGCCGGTCTTGAAAGAGAAGGGGATGCCAAGCAGCACCATGATGAAGGACACGAGCGGATACGAAAGCTTCCGGTAGAGATCCAGCGTCAGTGGAGTGACATCGAAGTGTTTTTTCTGCAGCCCATCGATATAGGACTCCAATTCGCCGTAGCTCATCTGGGATGCGGTTCGAACGTCATCCTTGAAATACTCCGGTCTGTCCATTTCCGAAGTGAAGATCGCCGGTATTAATTTGACTTCCGGATTCACGCCGTCGTCCGACATTCGATGCAGACTGACTTTTTGCAGCAACCATCCGTTTCCGTTCCAGATTCCGCTGCCTGCGAATGTCCATTCGTGCAAGTTGAACGTGCCCGGTTCGAACTGGAATATCGAGAGGTTGCTGAATTCGTTTTTCTGATAATTGAAGTATTTGTAATGGTAGATCCGATCGTCGGAGCCAGCCATCCACTTCCGGTCCGGATTTCTGTAAGACTGCGGCGCGCGCCCTTTGATGATGTCGCGGTATTCGTCCTGCCTCTGGTTGGTATACGGAAGGACGAAATCCTGCATCAGGTAGATGCTTCCAGACACGAGGATTCCCACAAGGAGAAGCGGTATGGATAAACGATAAAGACTCATGCCCGCTGCTTTTATAGCCAGAATTTCATTCGACTTTGTCATGGTGCCCAGATTGATCAGGATGGCGAGAAGAATGGTTAGCGGCACGACCCAGAAAAGCATCTGGGGTGTATAGAAGATGAAGTAAAGGATGACGGTGACAATGCTGGAATGATGACCCACGATATCGGGCAGCAATTCGAATAAGGTAACGACGACGAACAAACCCAGAAACACGACGAGGACCAGCAGGAAGTAGAAACAGAAGCCACGCAGAACATAGCGATCAATGACGCGAAACATCTTGGAACGTCGCGAGAAGGAATGCATCCATGCCGTGAGCTGGTCTCTTATTCGGAATAGAATCGACATTTTCCGGCCAAGCCATTCGGCGGCGCTATGGATTCCCAGCAGGATCTTGTTCTCGTGTTCGCGGTCGGCTCGCGACATCATAAAGATGCCCACAAGCAGAAATACCAGATTGGGGATCCACGCTCCGAGGAACGGCGAGAAATTGGAATCGCTGGCCAGCTTCGTCCCTCCCATGAACCCAAGGTAATAAAGGAACATCAAAATGAGGCTGAGTATCAGTCCCATGGATTTGCTTCCGCGCGTCGTGGAGACTCCGAGTGGAAGACCCACAAAAGCGAAGGCAATGCACGCAAAAGGGAGAGCAAAACGTTGATGGAACTCCACTCGGTCCTTATAGGTTGCGGTACCGGCCATCATTTGAGTCCAAAGGGTCTTTGTGGATGTCTGGAAAAGCGGCGGCGTGTCCGAGCCCGTGTCACCTGAGGGAATAGGAATCGAAAATTCTCTTTTTCGAAAGACTTCGGAATCGTATTGGTCCGACTTCTTGAAGTTGACCTTATGAGAGTTTCCGTTGGTCAGCGTGAGATTGAGAGTGTGGTCCGTATCGTTAATCTGTGGAACTGCAGTGGATGCAAAGAGAATCAATTCCTGATTCGGGTCTCTCACGTCGTCGATCATGATGTCGTGCCATTTTCCATCATCGCGTGAGATGTTCCGAACGTACAAGGTGAGGTTGGGACTGTCCTCATTGAAGATGCCGTCCTGCACAATGAGGGAGGAGTGATGCAGGAGGATTTCGCGTTTGGCACGAATGAGCTGAGCCGCCATCTCCGGTGCGATCCAGGTCGTCATTGCCGTATTGAGCAGCCATGCCGCAACGCCGAGGGTCAGCACTGGGACGAGGATTCTGCGCATGGAAACGCCCGAAGCTCGCATTGCGATCATTTCGCTATCGGAGGATAAGCGTCCGAAGCCGGTGAGTATGCCGACGAGAACCGCCATTGGAAGCGTGAATATTAGAACGTTGGGCAGAAGCGCAGCGGAGATTGCCCAGATTTCCCCGGGAGTGGCCGAGAGCCGGATGATCTTCTCCAGGAGTGTGCCGAGGCCGCGGGAGAGTGCGACAAACGTGAGGGCTGCAAGCCCGATGATTGACGGATAGAGAATCTCACGGAGGATATAGCGATCAAGTCGACGCACGACTTAGATTACCATGTGAAATATGTCAAGACTGGTTTCATTCCTGTGGCACATGCATCAACCTTTCTACAAGGATATCGTTCGAAACACTTACGTGATGCCCTGGGCTTACCTGCATGCCACGAAGGATTACTTTGGAATGGCCGCGCTTGCGGGGGAGTTTCCGCAGGTTCATCAAACGTTCAATCTCGTTCCTTCGCTGGTGCTGCAACTGGAGGAGTATGCGCGCGATGAGGCGCGGGACGAAATGTTTGATCTGGCATTCAAGCCGGCTGCGGACTTGAGCCATGCCGAGCGCGCCATAATTGCGGAGCGGTTTTTTCCCATTCCTGTGGGAACCATGCTGGAACCGTATCCGAGATACTTCGAGCTTCACGAGCGGCGCGATCCCCTCGGGTACAGCGAAGAGGACTTTCGCGATATCCAGGTATGGTGGACTCTGGCCTGGATGGATGAGGATCGCCGGCCCGAGGAACTGGTTCAGAAGGGACGCGGGTTCAGCGAGGCAGACAAAGTTGCGCTCCGGAGTCTTGTTCTGAAAACCATTGGCGACGTGGTTCCGGAATATCGTCGCCGTCAGAGCGAAGGAACAATCGAAATATCGACGACGCCTTTCTATCATCCCATACTGCCGTTGCTGGTGCACAGTCAGGTCGACGATGGAAATGTGCCCGTCGTATTCCGGTTTCCCGAAGACGCGGAGGAGCAGCTTCGGCGGTCGCGCGAATTCATGCATCAGCGATTCGGCAGATACCCTGAGGGATTGTGGCCATCGGAAGGTTCGGTGTCCAACGATGTTGCCGGTATCGTGTCGCGGCTCGGGTTCCGATGGATGGCCACAGACGAAGGGATACTGGAGAAGTCCGGCGTCCATCTTGGAAACGGCCAGCGTCATCTGCTATACCAGCCGTACGTTCGCGACGGGGTGACCGTATTTTTTCGTGATCGGAATATTTCGGATTTGATTGGCTTTCACTACATGCATGGCTCGGCCCGCGACGCCGCTGAGGATCTGGTGCGGCGTATCCATGAAATTCCCGAAAACCAACATTTGACGATCGCGCTGGATGGTGAGAACCCGTGGGATTATTACGCGAAGAGCGGTCGCGATTTTCTGCGTTTTCTCTATGACCGCATTCAAAAGGACCCGGGTCTGGAGGCAGTGACGCTGTCGGAAGCCTGCAATCGTCTGCCCCCAGTGACGCTTGACTGGCTGGCCCCCGGTTCCTGGGCGGGCGCGAATTTTGGAATCTGGATCGGGCATTCCGAAGATCACCAGGCCTGGCAATGGATTGTTCGCGCTCGCGCTGCGCTCATGGAGAGGAAAGGCCAGGTTCCGTCTGCGGAGTGGGACCTGGCACACGAAGAGTTGCTGGTTGCCGAAGGAAGCGATTGGATGTGGTGGTTTGGAAACGATTTCTCAAGCGACAGCGACGCCATTTTCGACTCCCTGTTCCGCCAGCACATCGCCAACATCTATCACCTGGTTGGTCTACCGCTGCCGGACGGCCTGGAAGTCGCGATCAAGAAAAGTCTGGAAGGCCGCCGCACCGTCATGCCTCCCCCCATCCATTATTAATTGAATTCAAAGGAGGTCGGCGACAATACGGAAGAGATCGGTGCGAGAGGCTTTCGTCTTCACGACGTAGCATTCCGTGCCGTCACGCCAAAATAGAACGAGTTCATGGTTGTCATCGAAGAGAAGCGCAGCGACTCCGCGAACATCAATCCGCTCCGGAATTGTGTACGGACCCCAACGCGATTTCCAGAATTTGTCGCCCGGGCGGAACGCCGCGTCATTGAGGGTTTGGGTGAGATCGTTCATGGGGATGGGCACCTTTGGGAACTTAAACGCATCCAGCACCAGCGCGACGCCGGTTTTGAGAATGTAAGTTTGCCGAACGACCGGAAAGTACTCCACCTTGATTAAAGGGAATTCGTCATTGGGCAGAGCAATCTTTTGAGTTGCCGGTTTTGGCTCTGCGATTTCGATCGACTGCCGCTCTCCTTCCTTTTCGGAAAGTCCGAGAGGGTCGAAGCCGGACACTTTCTTCGCATCCGCATACGTTGTCTTCCTGAAATCTTTGGTCTGGATATACGTCACGATCGGGTTCGGATGCTTTGCCGGGTTATAGGGAACGCCAGGCGGAACCTGACTGAACGCGGTTACGGCACACAAGAATGCGGCAAGAAACGTGGTCGTGCGAAACACGCAGACCATTATAATCGCGTGCATGATTAACACCGCACTCACAGTTGCCGGTTCCGATCCCAGTGGTGGCGCGGGGATACAGGCCGACCTCAATACGTTTTCACGTCTCGGCGTTTACGGAATGTCGGTGATTGTCGCGTTGACAGCGCAAAATACGACCGGAGTCTCGGGTGTGATGGATGTTCCCGCGGACTTTGTTGCAAGGCAATGGGAATCCGTGATGAACGATATTCCTGCGAATGCGGTAAAGACCGGAATGCTGGGCAACGCCTCCAATATCGTTGTCGCGGCCGATATGATCGACAGATACGGAGTGAAGAATGTTGTTGTGGATCCCGTGATGATGTCGACTTCCGGCGCGACACTGCTCTCCACCGACGCTATCGACACACTCCGGACGAAGCTGATATCTCGCGCTTTGATCACGACACCCAATGCGGACGAAGCGCGAATTCTGACCGGCATTGAAGTGCGTAGTCAGGAAGACATGGAAGAGGCGGCTAGACGTCTTCGCGATATGGGATCGCAGTTTGTTCTCGTCAAGGGTGGTCATTTGGAAGGCGATGCGGTCGATGTGCTGTTCGATGGTTCGGTGTTCAACTATTTCCGATCCGTTCGAATTGGCCACACGCATATCCACGGCACCGGATGTGTTCTCTCCGCCGCAATTACGGCGTACCTGGCGCTGGGAAATTCAGTTGAAGACGCGATTCGCCTTGGCAAGGATTTCATCACCGAAGCGATCGCGACCAGCCTGCGGATTGGAAAGGGCGCCTGGCCCTGCAATGCTTCGGGCCTGGAATCCTAAAGCGACAGTCCATCAACGTTCTTTACGGATGAGTGATTCCGCCTTGCGCAGTATTTCGCGCTCCTGAGGGTACGTTGCACGGTGAATGGCGTCATCGACCGGGAACCACTCCACGCGGTCCACTTCATGATCGTGTTTGCCCATGTCCCCTCCTGTGAAGCGCGATAAATAGAAGGTGACGACTTTGAAGATTCGAGTTGGCGGATCTTCCCATTTTGCAATGTACGAGTATTTGATCGTGTCGATGCGGCGGAGAATGTCGCATGACAATCCGGTTTCTTCAAGAGCTTCTCGCGTCGCTGCGCGTTCGGGCGTTTCGCCGCGTTCGATAAGACCTTTGGGCAGCGACCAGGCCGCGCGATCCCTGGGCTGGATGAGCGCGACCTCTGCCACGTCACCCTGCTTTCGAAAAACCACGCATCCGGCCGATATCTCTCGCCTGGTCATGGGTACAGAATATTACAAAGATCGGCCTGCAACGCTGCTGTACGTCTGTACAGGGAAAGATGTCATACAGAGTCTGCTGCAGGGTCCGTCGCAGACCGCTCCTGCAGATGTACGCAGCCGTTCCTTTGGCTCCGCCGCAACGCAGGCTTGTGATCGCGAGTCTTCGCGGGTTACATTAATCTGCTCATGAAATTTGTCAATTTCATACTTCGGAACACCCTGAGAAACAAGCGGCGAACGGTCCTGACGATACTCAGTATCAGCATGTCGCTTTTCCTGATTTCCACGCTTCGGACGCTGCTGGATACTCTCGAAAATCCTCCGGTGACCCCGGAATCCGCCAAGCGCGTGGTAATTCGTCACGCTACCGGGCTCGCCAATACGATGCCGATCAAGTATCGGGACGAAATCGCACGACTTCCGGGAGTGGAGTCCGTCAATTCCAGTCAGTGGTTCGGCGGAGTCTATAAGGATCCGGCCAATTTTTTCGCACAGTTTGCCGTCGATGCCGACCGATTTTTTGAAGTCTACAGTGACGTTCATACCCAGACCCCGGAGCAGAAAGCCGATTTCATCAAGGACCGCACCGGAGCACTGGCCGGCGTGACACTTGCAAAACGATTTGGATGGAAAGTGGGGGACCGCATCACGCTGGAAGGTGCGATATTCCCCGTAAACCCGGAAATGACCATCGACGGTCTTGTGAGTGATGGCGGCAGCGAAAGCAACTTCTACTTTCATCTTGACTACCTGAATGAGCTGTTCCGTCCGAATGGCGCAGCATGGAACCAGGTGGGAACCTTCATCGTCAAGGCAAAGAATGCAGAAGATCTCCCGGCGATTTCAGAAAACATCGATGCCATGTATGAAAGCAGCACGGCGCCCACAAAAACGGAATCGGAGGCGGCGTTTATTCTGGGCTTTGTATCCATGTTGGGCAATGTTCGGCTTCTGGTGATGAGCATCTCCACCGTGGTGTTGTTTACCGTCATTCTGGTTGCCGCGAATACCATGGCGATGTCCATACGAGAACGAACCGGTGAAATCGCCATCCTGAAGACGCTCGGATTCGCACCGGGGCTCATCCTCAACATGATGGTCACCGAGTCCATGATGATTGCGCTGGCCGGAGGACTTCTTGGTTCTCTAGGCGCACGGTACCTTTATCGCACCCTCAATCTGGATTCCATCAGTGCGGGCTTTGTTCAGCAGCTTGATGTCCGCTGGAATACGGTCCTGCTCTCGGCCGGCATTGCGCTTGCCGTTGCCATGTTCAGCACGCTCATTCCGGCTTACAACGCGTCGCGGCTTCCGATTTCGGTTGCGGTCCGGAGGCGTGGCGAATGATTCCGGTTCGATACAATCTGCGCAGCATTATTGTCCGCCGTGTCGGAACACTGATGACGGTGCTTGGAGTCGGCTTGACCGTGGCCGTGTTCGTTTCCATTCTTGCGATGGTTCACGGCCTTCAGAACACGTTTGTGGATTCCGGTGAGCCCCTCAATCTGATGATCATCCGGCAAGGTTCACAGTCCGAGACCAACAGTTTTTTCAATCGCGACATCAAAGGCATCATTGAAACGAAGGATGGTGTGCAGTCGGTTGCCGGCGAAATTGTCGTGGTGATCAACCGCACGCGCGTCACGGGAGATACTTCCAACGTTATGGTTCGAGGAGTGGATCCGAAGACATCGCTGGAGCTTCGGCCAACAATCAGAATTGCCGAGGGCCGGATGTTCAAGCCCGGTTTGCGCGAACTGGTCGTGAGCCGTTCGGTATCGCTCCGGTTCAGGGACGCCAAAATTGGAGATACGCTGAAGATTGGACGATCGACCTGGAATGTCGTGGGCATACTGGATGCATCGAAATCCGCGCAGGACTCTGAAATATGGGGAAACTACAACGAAATCGCTCAGGAATTTGAACGGCCCATTTACAGCTCGTTGCTCGTTCGAGTCCGCGACCAGGCAGCAGTCCAGACCGTCAAGGACGACATTGCACAGGATCGCCGGGTAAAACTCGATGTCTTCAGCGAGAAGGAATACTATGCCTCGCAGACCTCGTCGGCGCTCCCGATCCAGGTTCTCGGATATCTGGTTGCGATCATCATGGCGATCGGCTCGTGTTTTGCGGTGATGAACACCATGTATGCGGCGACCGCCTATCGCACGCGGGAGATTGCGACGCTGCGGGTACTGGGCTATCGTCGTTTCAGTATTCTCGTCTCGTTCGTTTTCGAATCCGTGCTGCTGGCCGTCTGCGGTGGAATTGTCGGCTGTCTCATGGCCCTTCCCGTCAACGGGATCACGACGGGCACGACGAACTTCTCGTCGTTTTCCGAAGTCGTGTTTCAATTTCAGATCACGCCCGGCCTGATGCTTCAGGGCATTATTTTCGCGGCGGTGATGGGTGGTATCGGGGGATTTCTGCCGGGTGTTCGTGCGTCCGTCACTCCGATCGTCCGCGCTTTGCGGACAGAAGTGTAGACGGAAGTATAGAAAGGTATAGCGTCGAAACCGTATGGATGAAATCTCAACGGAGCTCAGCAAGCTTCGCATCGATAAGTCTCAACGCGGCGAAACGAAGGAGCCTGGTGGCAGGGGAAAATGGGTCGCTCTGTTTCTCGTCGTTCTGCTCATTGGCGGCAGTATTGGTGCGTACGCCTATTTGAATCGGAAGCAGGCCGTCGTGGTGGATGTCATCCACCCGCGTCTGGAGCAGTCCGGGGATTCGGCGGTGCTGGTTTCGAGCGGTTACGTCGTTGCGCACCACAAGATTCAGGTGGGTTCGAAGATTTCCGGACGCGTCGCCTGGATTGGTGTCGAGAAAGGCGACCAGGTGAAGAAGGACCAGCTGGTGGTGAGACTGGAAGACCGCGAATATCGAGCACAGTACGACCAGGCAACGGCGTCGTATGACTCCGCGGTTGCGCGCCTTGCAGAACTGGAACGCGGCTCGCGTCCGGAAGAAATTGATCGAGCCAAAGCGGATATGGAGGGCGCGGAAGCGCAGCTCCGCGCCGATGAAGCCAATTTCAAACGTGTCGACGCCATGGTGAAGGCGGGCATCAGTGCGCCGCAGCTTTTGGACGATGCGAGGGGACGATACGATTCCTCACGCGCCGCGCTGGCATCCGCGACCAAGACGTACGAGTTATCGCGACTGGGTCCCAGGAAGGAGCAGATCGACACCGCACGGTCGGAAGTGGCTCGCGCCAAGGCGGCCGCCGACTATGCCAGGACCATTCTCGATGCGACCGAGATTCGCGTGCCGACCGCTGGCACGATTCTCGAACGCAATGTCGAGCAGGGTGAAATGGTAACGACGTCGTTTGTGGGTGCGGAGGGCGCCAAGGGATTTGTCGTGACGCTGGCAGACCTGAATGACATTCAGGTGGAACTCGACATCAATCAGAATGACTTCAACCGCGTCACCCCAAATCAGCCGTGTACGGCCGTGTCCGATGCTTATCCGGATCGCGTCTACAAATGCCGTGTCACGGAAATCGCTCCAGAGGCGAACCGGCAGAAAGCAACTGTCCAGGTGAAAGTGAAGTTCCTCGAACCGGACAAGTACGTCAAGCCGGAGATGAACGCGCGCGTGACGTTTTTAAGTACTCAGCCGGAGTCGAATGGAACGCAAAAATCCGGATCTGCCGCGGACACGCCGAAACTCTATGTCGTTCCGAAAAATACGATTCAGGATCGTGCCGGGGACAAAGTCATATTCGTTCTCGTCGATGGGACGGTGCAGTCGAAGCCGGTGAAGGTGGCACGGGAAGTCGGATCCGACGCCTATGTGTCTGAGGGCCTCTCGGGCGGCGAATCGATCATCAGTGGCGAAATTCTTAAGCAATTGAAGGTGGGCGATCACGTGGAAGTGCGTAAATGACGGGTGTAGATATACAAGATGTGACGAAAAAGTTTCGCAAGGAGACGACGGAAGTCGTGGCTCTTCGAGAGACTTCGATGACGATCCCCGCTGGCACGTTTGTGTGTTTGATGGGGCCGTCGGGATCGGGGAAGTCGACTCTGTTGAATCTGATCGCTGGAATCGACCGTCCGTCCAGCGGTCAGATCATGGTCGACGAGCGCGATATTTCCAGGCTGTCGGAAGGCGCTCTGGCCTCGTGGCGGAATCAGACCATTGGCTTCATCTTCCAGACATTTAATTTAATTCCGGTACTGACTGCGTTTGAAAACGTCGAACTTCCTTTGCTGCTCACAAAGTTGTCGAAATCCGAGCGTCGCAGCCATGTGGAGACGGCGCTAAAGCTGGTGGGACTGGCCGACCGCATGACACACTATCCCCGGCAGCTGTCCGGCGGACAGGAGCAGCGTGTTGCCATTGCACGCGCCATCGTGACGGATCCGGCACTGATTCTGGCTGACGAGCCGACGGGAGACCTCGATGCGCAATCTGCCGATGAAGTACTGGCAATACTTGAAAAGCTGAACAGGGAATTCAAAAAGACCGTGGTCATGGTGACTCACGATCCGCGCGCGGCACGACATGCGCATGTGATCCGTCATCTGGATAAAGGTGTTCTTCTTCCGGAAGGAGTAACCGTATGACAAAACTCATTGTTTCACTGGGCATCTGCCTGGCCATGCCGGGATTCGCAGTTGGCCAGGCCGCAGACAAAAAGCTGGCCGTTGTGAATGGCGAAACGATTACGGAAAAGCAGGTTCAGACCGAAGCGGCCGCCGACCTGGACCGGTTGGAAGCAAAACGGCTCCAATTCGAAACCGGTTTGGCGCGCGACAAACAATCGGTCATGGAGAACCAGCTGAATCAGATGATCGAGGACCGCCTGCTGACTGCCGAAGCGAAGAAACAGGGGACAACGACCGATAAGCTGGTTGAAGAGCAAGTCGACAAGAAGATCGCCGCACCTGCCGACGAAGCCATTCTGAAGTTTTACAACGACAACAAAGCGCGCATTAATGGAAGCTTTGCCGACACGGCACGGGATATTCGCGATTATCTGATGGATCGCGAACACGAACGATTGTTCGGGGCTTACGTCGAGAGTCTGAAGAAGGACTACAAGGTCACGTCGTACCTTGAACCTGTTCGTACGACCGTTGCCACCGCTGGATATCCATCAAAAGGACCAGCCGATGCGGCAGTGACGATTGTGGAGTTTTCCGATTTTGAGTGTCCTTACTGCGGCGGGTTCTATCCGACACTGAAGGAAATCGAGAAGAACTACAAAGACAAGATTCGGATCGTTTATCGCCAGTTTCCACTCACCAGCATTCACCCGCATGCATTGAAAGCTGCCGAAGCATCGATGTGCGCCAATGACCAGGGCCAGTTCTGGCAAATGCACGACGCGATGTTTACGGATCAGTCAAAGCTTGAAGTTTCCGATCTGAAGGAAAAGGCCGCGAAACTCTCGCTGAACACTGGCACATTCAATACGTGTCTGGATTCGAATAAATACTCGACGATCATCAAGAACGAAATCCTTGAAGGTGCCAAGGTTGGAGTGAACGGAACCCCGTCGATGTTTATCAACGGCCGGTTTTTGTCCGGCGATCAACCCTACGACGATATCGCCAAAATGATCGATGACGAACTGAACCGCGCCGCGAAGAAATAAACTCCGTCCCGACGGGAGAGAGGTACCACGATTTTCATCTCGCCCGCATTCCACACACGTGGTCTGCCAGTCAACCGAGGTGATTCCACGATTATTCGATGTGTACTGCGTTCCGACTCCGGTGGGGCTGAAGATTTCCTTGCATCACCTGTTGCAGATAAAATGAATCCGGCTTCAGGACCGGACAACGCCCTTCACTTCAAGGGACACCATGGAACACACAAAGACATCAAACTCATTCGCGTTAAGAGGGCTGGGCGCTTTCTTTTTAACCTTTGTCCTGACCCTGGCGGCGTCATCGTTGTTCGCCCAGCAAACGACGCGTCCGTCGGATGTTCTGGGAATGGTCCTTGTCGGTCATCACGTATCCGACCTGGAGCGGTCTATAAAATTCTTCGAGGCCATCGACTTCAAAGTGGTGGAAGGTCCCGGCGACTGGACCGTGGACAAAGAACTCAACAAGCTGGGGAACACACCCGGTGCGGAATCGCGGACAGCGACGATGAGAGTTCAAAGTTCCGTGTCGGATGTTCCCTTCACACTGGTGTTGCGCCAATACCGTGGCATCCAACGTCAGGACTGGAGTGGCCTCAGTTCCTGGAATCTGTTAGCCAGCCATATTGATCTGACGATGGACGGCAGCGTTAGTCCGCTGCTCGACAAGCTCGAAGCCCTGAACATGCTGAAGATGCCGGAAGTGCAGGGACTTCCCAATCCGCGCAAGCAGGATGGATTCCGCCGGTTTGCTTTTATCCAGGATCCTGATGGTTTGGTTTTGGAATATTTCGGCAAACCCATTCCGCAGCCCGGCGCACCTCCCGCCGCGCCGACAGTTTCCAACTCCACTGCCACATCCGCAAACATCGACCGCTTTGGCAAACAATCCGGCTTCAATCACTATGCAACGAACATCATCGATCCCCGAAAGGCGACGGACTTTTATTCGAAGGTGCTTGGCGGCGACTACCCGCCCGTCGATGCGAAACCCAGCGCAGCCCAGGTCATGCTGAACGGCTGGTTCCCGCAAGCGACGACGAGCAACAACCTGCGCATCGAACTCGGATTGTTTTCAGTGAATGAAGGCAGGACTCCTCCGCCGATCAAGTTTCAGGACATCAACGCCAACTATGTCGGCTTCCAGGTCAACAACATTGAATCGGTCTACGCAAGAGCCAAAGCGAACAGCGCGATCACTGTGTCGGACGGCGGCATTATTGATTTCCACAAAGGGCGGGCCGCGATGATTCGCGACTCCGATGTCGGCGGCTACATCATGCTTTGGCAGCCCGCTCGATAAACAACTTCATCCAAAGACGGCATAAACCGTAGTCCCCACGCGCGGCTAAGCGATTTTCAATGTTATTGGATCTCATCAAACAGCGTGAAGATCGCTTCGGCGCCCTCAACATTGAAGCGCCAAGACCCGCAGAAGTGACTCAGAAATCCAGCTTCGAAAATTAGGCGGCTGCGCTTTTCGGGGAAGAGGTTCCCTCTCCTTCCGTGTCATGGATACTTCTTCGGATCCATCGCTAACTCCTGTCCCGCAGGGGACGCGATTTTAGCGGCTGCGGAAACACGTCCACGTCTCGTGATGCCGCTTCTCCGGGCCAATTGAGAATCCTCATGCGGATGT
>Ga0163162_10000626_pt1 | contig 32847 bp, 20 predicted proteins | sample S55metaG_FD_115310 | JGI IMG/M metagenome (GOLD analysis project Ga0163162, IMG submission 115310) | Switchgrass rhizosphere microbial communities from Kellogg Biological Station, Michigan, USA - S5-5 metaG | ecosystem: Host-associated > Plants > Roots > Rhizosphere > Soil | place: USA... | reverse complement strand
TGCTCTTTTATTCTTTATGTTGATGTCGTTTTTCAAAATTTTAATAAGTGTATTACTGTAATATATACAACGGTATGTAAAACAAAATGTTTGGACCATAAATGCACCCTTGATGCTGAACTCGTTTCAGCATCTTTTTAATGATCCTGAAATAAATTTGATCTATTCAGGATGAAGGCCGTTTGTGCAATTTTTCTCTAACAGATTGCAAATATCCTAAAAAATGATGTGATAATTTAGTTTTAATTTATTTCCAAGCTTAATGCAATCGTCATGCTGAATTTATTTCATTATTTTTCATGTAAAAATGGGCCCTGAAATAAATCCGATAGCGATCGGATCGGGTTTATTTAACCGAGGCTATTGCAAAAAACTCAGACCTTTCATCCGCCAACCAAACCTTGTTTTATTGGAGAAGCGGTAAGAGATCATCATTTCGAGCGAAGTGCAACGCAGCCAAGAACCCGAAGACTCTGCGAAGCTAAATCTGTCTTGATAGATCTCTCCATTCCGCTGCGCTTCAGTCGAGATGACGACGATTTTTAAACTAAAACCTCCGAGTAAGGAACCAATAAAAATGTTCATCTCTTTGTAAAAGCTAAAGGATATATTGTTATGTTCGTATTTATTCGTTTAAGTTTGAACTTAAAATGTCGAAAATGAAATTCAGGAACTTACTTTTAATCTTATTTTTAGCCGTAACTTTTCAGGTAAATGCACAACAACCTACACTATTGCCGCAGTTTACCTTTTATAAACTAGATGGGAAACCATTTTCAAACAGTGATATTAAACAGGGAAAAAAGAATCTCTTTATGTTTTTTGATTGTACCTGTGAGCACTGCCAGCGGGAAAGCAAAAGCCTGAATGCAAATTATACCAAGTTTAAAGATGTGAATATTTACATGATTACCATGGATGAGGCATATATTATTCCGCAGTTTTTTAACTCTTATGCAAAAGGCTTAAATGCAAAACCTAATGTATTGGTATTACAGGATAAAAAGAGAATATTTATTCCAACATTTTTACCGGTAAAATATCCTGCCATGTACTTGTATTCCCCTGCAGGTAAATTATTAATGTATCAATCAGGAGATGGAGGCATTAAAAAAATGATCTCGTTGGTGAGCAAGTAATCGTTTTTAGTCACAGATGAGTAAGAATCATAGCTGTGGCTAATTATTTTTTGAGGCTCAACAATCTATCTGATAATCAAAACTGGGATATTTACCTTGTGCCGCACAGAATCTACCGTAGTGCCGAAAATAAGGTCTTTTAAGCCTTTATGTCCGTGTGCACCCATTACCAAAAGTTCCATTTCGTTCCGGTTGCTGATCTCTGCTATAGCTTTACCTGTGTTTCCAAAACCAATAAACGGTGTGGCATCATATCCAAGGTCTTCCAGGTTAGCTCTGTAACGCTCCAGGTTAACAGCATCGCTCTGCGTTTCATGGTCCATTACTTCTTTACCCAAATAGCGTGCAGCTGCAGTTTCTACAATATGGATCAGGTAATAGTGCGCATCTTTGCCGCCTTGAATTAAAGCATGCCTGATCGTGTTTCTGTCATTTTTAGAGAAATCTACAGCAATTCCAATTTTTGTATAAGTGATCTTGTCGATTTTGCCAATATCCAAAGCATCTCCGTGAGGTACGATTTGTCTGGACGCATTTTTTTTCTTTTCCAATAATGGATGAAAGAAAACATAGAGCAAAAGTAATACGATAAGGATTAATGCGGGTATTACAATCGCATAAATCCACCAATTATTGGCTTCTTTTGCCCAACCGCTTATTTCCTCCATTACCAGTTTCACATTCAGCGCAATGATAACGACGGCACTTGCCCAGGCCAATACCTTTACCCATGGTTTAATGGCGAAATCTTTCATCAGTTTTTTATCTGATGTAAAATGGATCAAAGGAATGATCGCAAAACCCAACTGCAAACTTAACACCACCTGGCTCAATACCAATAAGCCCCCAAGGGCATCGTCGCCATAGTGCAGAATGGTAAAAAATGCAGGAATAATGGCCAATAAACGGGTAATTAATCTTCTTAACCAAGGCTGGATCCGTAAATTGATATGCCCTTCCATAATGATCTGTCCGGCTAAAGTTCCGGTAACAGTAGAGCTTTGCCCGGCAGCAATCAGCGCAATGGCAAATAGGGTTGGGGCCACATTGCCAAAAATATTTGAAAGCAATTTATGCGCATCCTGAATTTCCGCCACCTCGTGTAAGCCATTTTTGTAAAAAGCTGCGGCAGCAAGAATCAATATGGCTGCGTTAACAAAAAAGGCCAGGTTTAATGCAACTGTGGTATCAATAAGGTTAAATTTTAAGGCTTCTTTTATCCCTTTGTTGCTCCGCTCAATTTTTCTGGTTTGTACCAAAGAGGAATGAAGGTAAAGGTTGTGTGGCATTACCGTTGCACCAATAATTCCGATGGCAATATAAAGTGCATCACCATTAAGTATAGAGGGTTCAAAGCCTTTGGCTACTTCTTTAAGGGAAGGTTCTACAATAAACATCTCAACCAGAAAGGAAATGCCGACAATAAAAACCATCGAAACGATAAAACCTTCCATAGCCCTCATGCCTTTATTGAGTAAAAAAAGCAACAAAATGGTATCGAAAATAGTAATGCTAATGCCCCAGATCAGTGGTAAGCCAAAAAGTAACTGTAAGCCAATGGCCATCCCGATAATTTCAGCAAGATCGCAGGCAATGATTGCTGTTTGTGCCAAAGCGAACAATGGAATGTTGGCCCAGCGGGGATAAGCTTGTTTCGAGGCTTGCGCCAAATCCAATCCCCTCACTATACCTAAGCGGGCGCTTAGCGATTGTAAAAGCAAAGCGATGAGGTTCGACATCAGTAAAACCCAGATTAACTGGTAACCGAATTTACTTCCACCTGCTAAATCTGTTGCCCAGTTACCCGGATCCATGTAGCCAACACTAATTAAATAAGCCGGACCAATGAAAGCCAGAATTCTGCGCCATCCTTTTCTTTTATCGGTATTTACACTTTGATGTACTTCACTTAACGATTCAGTTTTTGCCATTACTGCTGATTAAAATATGTTTTGCAACTTCTCTACTAATATTAACTTGTTTATCGGATACCTGGATCTCAACCGAACCATCGAAATCGGTAACATCACTAACCTGGATTTGTTTGCCCAGCGTAAGCCCTAATTTTTCTAAATGCTTTAAAAATGCAGAACTGTGCTGACTCACACCGGTAATGGTACCAGAATCGCCCACTTTTAATTCAATAAGTTTAATAAACTGGGTTTTGGCAAATCGTCCATTTTTATCCGGGATCGGATCGCCATGGGGATCTGCTTTCGGGAAGCCTAAAAACTCATCCAATCTTTCAATCAGCTCAATCGATTTAATATGCTCCAATTCTTCTGCCACATCATGTACCTCATCCCACTTAAAGTTTAATTTGTCTACCAAAAAAACTTCCCATAATCTATGTTTACGTACAATATCTATTGCTGTGTTTTTTCCTGTTTCGGTTAAGGTAACGCCTTGGTATTTAATATAATCAATCAGACCCTTATCGGCTAATTTTTTGATCATATCGGTAACCGAGGCGGGTTTTGTTTGCATCTGTTCAGCAATAGCATTAGTTTGCACGTTGGTGGTTTTCTCTGCCAGATGATAAATAGTCTTTAGATAGTTCTCTTCGGTATAACTTTGCATTTATGTTTATCTAATTTTATTTTTAGGTAAATCTAAAAATTATTATTTAAAATATATATGATAAATTATGTTAAAATTTAGAATATAATTTGGTTATGTTTGTCTTCTGAAATACCTTTAACACCATATGGCATCTGAATTAGATAAAATAGACTTTAAAATTTTAAGAATTCTTCAAGAGAACGGAAGAATTACCAACTTGCTTTTATCACAGGAAATTGGCTTATCACCTGCGCCAACTTTAGAGCGTGTGCGCAAGCTTGAAATGGCAGGATATATTAAAAGTTACCATGCATTGGTTGATGAAGAAAAACTGGGTTTAGGTATCAAAACCTTTATTCAGATTCAACTCGATTTTCATAAAAACAATACCATCCAGATCTTTTTGGATGAAGTAAATCAAATCAAAGAAATCACAGAGTGTCATCACGTTACAGGTCAGGCCGATTTTTTATTAAAGGTTTATGTAAAAGATATTAAGGCTTACGAACGTTTAATTATGGATAAAATCAGTAAGATTTCTGTAGTGAAAACCTTCCAAACGATGATGATTATGTCTACCACAAAAAAAGAACCTATTGTTCCTTTAGAGTATTAGACTTAACCCAGGATATTACTGTTTAGTTCTCCTTCGGCTCGTCACCCTGAACTTGTTTCAGGGTCTTAGCTGTTAAAGCTTTATTGTGATTTTGCCATATAGATATATAAGAACATATAGGCTATGGCGCTGATGTATACTCACACATCTTTTATGGCCCTGCTTTATCAGCTGTAGTCACTATTTCTTTCGGTTCTCACCTGAACTCGTTTCAGGTTCTTAGCTGTAAAACTTTTTTATAGTTTTTGCCATATAGATATATAAGAACATATAGGCTATGGCGCTACTGTATATTTACACAGCTTATGGTACTGCTTTTATCGTTCAACTGTAGTTATTATTTCTTTCGGCTCGTCACCCTGCACTTGTTTAAGGATCTTCAATAAGAAAACTTTTATTATGGTTCTAAACCATTAATAGTCAATTTAAACGAATATTATTCAAAAGATTTAAGTTTTGATTCTATTTGCTTGTTGATTTTTATAATTTCAGTATCATACTTATGCGAATTTTCTTCTACAGCTTTATACATCAATTCGTAAGCTTTTATCCGTAAATTGCAGTATTCTTTTAAGGCCTTGTCACGCTCCCTAACAAATGGAGGAAGGTTGAGTTTCTCCAAGCTATCTAATAAACTGATATTCTCATTCCAGTAATAGATTCCGCGGTCGCGGATTTCATATAATACGTCTTCCTTTTTTGCATCTGCCTTAAGTGTATAAATGCCTAGGGCCATTGTCTCCAAAATCCTGAAGCGCTCAAATCTTTTGTCGTATGTTGTTAAGCTTTCTGTATTGGGAATCGATTTAATCACCCCAAATGAGGAAAAAAGTATTAATATGCATAATGCAGCTATAGATACTATCTCTAAAGATGGCTTTTCAGGTTTTCTTAAGCTAGGGGTTAAAGTGTAACCGATTATTAGTCCCGAAATTAACCCGCCAATATGAGCCGCATTATCTATACCGCCTTTCATGCCATAGGCCAAATTATACACTATAAAAATGCAAATACTGGTCAGTAATTCCTTTCTGGTTTCTTTTTCAATCAGATCGGTAGTAAGTAAGGCAAGGAAAACACCATAGAGGCCAAATATGGCACCTGATGCACCTGCACTGATGGTTTGTTCGTGCCACCAGATACTTGCCAAACTTGCTGCTACACCGGTTAATAGGTAAGCAGCAATAAATTTGCTTCTCCCTAGCATAGGCTCCAACAGCACACCTACATAAATTAGTGCATACATGTTAAAAAGAAGATGCAATATGCCGATGTGTAGAAAACAATTGGTAATTAAGCGCCAATATTGTCCCACAGATATAAATGGACGGAAATTAGCACCCCAGTTGGCAAGTATTTCTGAGCTTGGAGAAATGAAATCTGCACCACTGATCATCATTGCAATAAAGATCAATAGGTTAAGGTCAACCAGTATTGGTGTAAAGAAAAAATCCCTTTTAGGGATAAATAGCGAAAAGAAATTTTTAACCTTTTGTGTTGCAGATTCTGCCGGGACTTTCAATAGATCAGCAGCTGTTAAATCAAGTGAATCGTATAATCCCTGTAATTTAACTGAAAGTTCCTCTGGTAAAATCCCCGATTGCACAGTAGTAAAAGCAGATAGAAAAGCTTGAACATTTTTTTTGTTCTTATTAAAATCAATCATCTCCCCTCCAGTCGATTCACTCAAAATAGTGGCCGTTTCTCCTTCAATAAACAGTTTGATTTTACTGTTTGAGTTAATGATGGAAGTATCACTTTGAGCAATAAAGCCACTTAAACTTTGATACTGAATGGTCCAATTGAGCCGTTTTGCCGTCTCAGTAGCTATCGTCAAAAATTCAAGGGGGGGTAGTGCATGAAGCGGAATTTCTTCCTGGTGCTTAGGTATAATGCCTATTGCCATAATAAAGAGCGTTAATATTTGTTGCAAATATATAAGAAATGTAAGAACATTTATAACCACTGCGCTTAGATGCAATTTAAATGTCCTATATAGTTTAAGTCTTTTGACGGTTTATTATTAAGGCAACAACACTCTGTGACTTAGTGATAGTTTCTTCTACGCTTTGTCGCATTCTCAACTTGATTGGGGATCGTAATGTCATGCTAGGGGTTCGTAGGTTGCGTTAAGATTTCCGTCTGCGCGGGAAAGACGACCGTTCTTAGCAATGCCTTAAAATGACGATACTTCGAATGGATTTACCTATTCACCCAATCCTCATAACTCATCTCAAATTTCACTTCACCTTTGTTTACCACGCCAACCTTTTTCCAGCCTTGCCGGGTATAAAATTCTTCTGCCCGGGTGTTCGGCGATGTACCTAGCCAAACGGGTTCATGTGTTTGATCGAAATACCAATCCATCATTAAGCGGTGCAATTCTTTCCCGATGCCTTTGCCTTCAAATTCTGGACTAAGGAATAAAGCCCAAATGTTATGCTCCTCTAAATCTACGATGGAGAACCCAACTACTTCTCCATCTACTTCGCAAACCCAGCCTTTACCACGTTGGGTAATAAATTCTTCGCAATCTTTGTCAGTAACCAATGCTGGATCGGACAAAATGTTCTCTTTTACCGTATGCCTGACAATTTGGATCGCAGGGATGTCAGTTGTTTTTGCTTCGCGGAAAATCATTTTTTATAAGTTCTTGAGAAAATTAATTTATTTGAAAAAGCCTTTTAAATGCTTTAATCGTTGATTATCACTCGTAAAACTAAACAATAAAATGTTTATGACAAATGAATGATTGTGAATTCTGGAATTGGTTCTACATTTGCTTAACGGTGTTAGATTATTTACACCTAATATTCCAGTCATGGGAAGTAAAGAAAGAATTCTACGTTTAAAAGATGAAACCAGAACCAAAATTCTGGATGCTGCCCTGAACATTGTTCAAACAGAGGGCTGGCAGGCATTGAGTATGCGTAAAATTGCCGACCAGATTGAATATACTGCACCCATTATTTACGAATACTTTTCCAACAAAGACGGCATCTTACTGGAACTCACCAGAAGAGGGTATTTAATGTTGGCCAAAGATATCCGCGAAGCCAGGGATCAGCACGAATCTCCGGAAGATAAAATGGAAGCCATGTGGATTGCCTACTGGAACTTCGCCTTCGCCCACAAAGAATTTTATCAGTTAATGTACGGTGTAGACATGGTTTGTTGTACCGTTAAAAATTCATTGCCCGAAGCCGAAAACGTGGGCGGTATGTTAGGCGATGTAATCGAATCTTTATTTAAGAAGAAACCAGTTTCTGAAGATGATATCTGCATGAAGTATTACACCTATTGGTCAATCATCCATGGTTTGATTTCCATCAACCTGGTGCGCCCGAATGGCAGAACAACAGACGAAATTAACCAGCAAATTTTAAAAGATGCCATCAAAGGTATTACTTTATCTATTAACAGTTAAAATATTTTTTTTACACAGTAATTTAACACTGTTAGATTATTTATACACTATAATCCAATTAAATTTAATTATATGAAATCTCTACATCGCTTGTACCCCTTACTTAACACCGTTAAATGGTTTAATGGTATTAATTCAATGTTAACAATTTCTCTTCTATCTATAATTTTGGTGAGTTGTAAGTCGTCTCCTGATCAGGCTGCAGCTGCACCGCCACCACCAGCACTGCCTGTAAGCGCGATTAACGCCAGCACAGAAACTACGTATATCGAATATCCGGCTTCCATTCAGGGCGCTGTTGATATCGATGTGCGTCCGCAGGTAAGTGGTTATTTACAAAGCGTTCTGGTTAACGAAGGCGCTTATGTAACTGCCGGACAAACCCTGTTCAAAATTAACGAAAACCCTTACCGAGAGGCTTTAAATAATGCCAAAGCAAGTTTACATGCTGCAGAAGCGGCTATTTTAAACGCCCAATTGGAAGTTGATAAATTAACACCACTTGTTCAGAATAAGGTAGTTTCTGATTTCCAGTTAAAAACAGCTAAAACGGCTTACAAAATCGCACAGGCAAATGCCGAACAAGCTAAAGCCAGCGTGGCTTCGGCACAGATTAACTTAGGTTATACCAATGTTAAGGCTACAGTGAGCGGTTACATCGGTCGTATTCCTAAAAAACAGGGAAGTTTAGTTTCTCCGACGGATCAGGTTGCTTTAACACAGTTATCAGATATCCACGAAGTACATGTTTATTTCTCCCTTGCCGAAAACGACTTCAACAACTTTAATGCAAACTACCCAGGTAAAACTCCTGCCGACAGGATTAAACATTTACCAGCAGTAGAACTTTTATTGGCTGATAATTCAGCTTACCCGATTAAAGGTAAGATCGATATGATCGATGGTCAGTTTGATAAAAATACTGGTGCCATTACTTTAAGAGCCAGTTTCCCTAATGCCAGCGGAACCCTTCGCTCGGGTAATACCGGTAAGATCCGTTTAGGTTTGCAACACGATAATGCCATTCTGGTACCGCAGTCCTCAACGGTAGAAATGCAGGATAAAGTATTTGTATTTACCGTAGGCGACAACAGTAAGGTGAAAAAACAAGCCATTACCATTGTGGGTAAAGCCGGCGAAAATTACCTGGTTAAAGACGGGGTAAAAGCTGGCGACCAGATCGTGTTAAGCGGGGTTGATAAGTTACAGGAGGGCATGGTGATCCAGCCTCAAAAAGCAACAGATAAAGTAGCTGTTGCAAAAACAAAAAATTAATAAGACCTAAAATCTAAAAAGTCATGTTTCAGAAATTTATAGACAGGCCTGTACTTTCGACTGTTATTTCCATCTTATTGGTAATAGTTGGTATACTTGGCTTAACAAAGTTGCCCTTAGAGCGCTTCCCAAATATCGCACCTCCGTCGGTATTGGTAACTGCGGTGTACCCTGGGGCCAATGCCGAAACCATTTTACGTTCGGTAACTCCATCATTGGAGGAAGCAATTAACGGTGTGGAGAACATGACCTACATGACCTCCAGCGCCAGTAACGATGGTACCCTGGCCATCACGGTTTACTTTCAACAGGGTACCAACCCCGATCAGGCAGCTGTTAATGTGCAGAACCGGGTTTCGCAAGCCACCAGTCAATTGCCTGCTGAGGTTGTACAATACGGTATCACCACTACCAAACAGCAAAACAGCTTTATTGGGGCTATCGGTGTTTACTCGGAAGATCCTAAAAAATACGATGCCGTTTTTGTAAATAACTATGCGCAGATTAATATCATTCCAGAACTTAAACGTATTCCGGGAGTAGGTTCGGCCAGTGTATTTGGTGGGATTAAAGATTATTCGATGCGTATCTGGTTAAACCCAAGTCAATTGGCCACTTACAAAATTACACCTAACGAAGTGATCACTGCTATTCAGGATAAAAACCTGGAAGCGGCCCCTGGTAGGTTTGGTGAAAGAAGTAGTGAGGCCTTTGAATATATCATTAAATATAAAGGTAAACTGACCAAACCAGAGGAATATCAAAATATTGCGATCCGTTCTAATTCTGATGGTTCTATATTACGTTTAAAAGATGTGGCCCGTGTTGAATTAGGTGCCTATAGCTATGGTAGTGTTAACCGTTTAAACGGACACGATGGGATTACCATTGGGGTAATCCAGTTATCGGGCTCTAATGCCAACGAAATCCAGATTGCTATTGATAAACTGTTGGCGAAACTATCGAAAGATTTCCCGGCAGGTATTAAATACAACCAGTTTTACCGTACCAAAACCGATCTGGACGAATCCATTAATCAGGTAGAGCACACCCTCATAGAAGCCTTTTTACTGGTATTTATCGTGGTATTTATCTTCCTTCAGGATTTCAGGTCTACTTTAATCCCGGCTATTGCGGTTCCGGTAGCGATTATTGGTACTTTCTTTTTCATGCAGCTTTTCGGCTTCTCTGTTAACCTTTTAACGTTGTTTGCGCTGGTACTGGCCATTGGTATCGTGGTAGATGATGCGATTGTGGTGGTAGAAGCGGTACATGCCAAAATGGAGGAAAATCCTTCACTGAGCCCAAAAGCAGCCACAACCGAGGCGATGAATGAAATTACCGGTGCCATTATATCAATCACACTGGTGATGGCGGCAGTATTTTTACCGGTTGGTTTTATGACCGGTTCTACAGGGATCTTCTACAAACAGTTTGCCTTAACCATGGCTATTGCCATCATTATATCGGCTGTTAACGCCTTAACCTTAAGTCCTGCCTTGGCAGCCTTATTTTTAAAGAACAAACATGCCGAGGGTGACCATAAAGCACCTAAAAAAGGCTTTGTAGAGAAATTTTATGCAGGTTTTAACGGTGGGTTTAATTACATGACCAACCGATACGTTGGCGGCTTAAAAGTGTTGATCCGTCATAAATGGCTTAGCATGGCTGGTTTGGCATTAGTGGTACTGATTACTATTTTTCTGGTAGGCAGAACTAAAACAGGTTTTATCCCGACAGAAGATCAGGGTTTTGTGGCCATCGCTGTGGCCAGTCCATCGGGAACATCCTTAGCCAATACTAATAAAATGTTAAAACAGGCTGAAGCGGAGTTAAGGGCGATGCCATCAGCAAGATTTGTGATGTCGTTGGCCGGTTATAACTTTCTAACCGCATCCAACAGTCCTTCAGCAGGTCAGATTTTCTTATTGTTAAAACCAAATGACGAAAGAGGGGAAGTTAAAAACATCGATGAGATCCAAAATATAGTAAGGGCCAAAATGGCGGCCATATCTGCCGGTACCTTCTTTGTATTCAGTTTTCCTACGGTTCCGGGTTTTAGTAACGTGGAGGCCATGAACGTGATGTTACAGGATAAAACGAATGGCAGACTGGATAAATTTAGTGGTGTAGCGAATAACTTCATCGCGAAATTGATGGCGAAACCCGCAATTGCCTATGCCTTTACTTCTTATAAAACAGATTATCCACAATTGCAGTTGGATGTGAACGATGAAAAAGCCGATCAGTTGGGTGTAAGTAAAAAAGATATCTTACAAACCATGCAGACGTATTTTGGTACGGCGCAGGCTTCAGATTTTAACCGCTTTGGTAAATATTACCGGGTAGTGGTTCAGGCCGATGTTGCCGACAGAACCGATCCTGCAAGTATTGATCGTGTATTTGTGAAAAACAAGGCCGGAGAAAGTGTGCCCATCAGTACCCTGGTTAAATTAACCCGTGTATATGGTTCGGAAACCGCTTCGCGTTATAACCTGTTCAACTCGATCGAGGTAAATGCGATCCCTAAACCAGGCTTCAGTTCTGGTGATGCGATTAAAGCGATAGAAGAAACGGCTAAAGAACAATTGCCAACGGGTTATGCCTACGAATTCTCCGGACAAACACGTGAGGAAATTTCTTCAGGCGGACAGTCTACCGTGATATTCCTGCTTTGTCTGGTATTTGTATACTTCCTGTTATCAGCACAGTACGAAAGTTACATCCTGCCATTGGCGGTGATCCTTTCTATCCCTACAGGTGTATTCGGTGTGTTTGTGGTATTGGGCTTAACCGGTATCGAAAATAACATTTACGTACAGGTAGCGCTCATTATGCTCATCGGGCTGTTGGCTAAAAACGCCATCCTGATTGTGGAGTTTGCCGTGCAGCGACGAAAGGCAGGACTGAGTTTGGTTGATTCGGCTATTGAAGCCGCGCGATTGAGGATCAGACCGATCATTATGACTTCACTGGCTTTTGTGTTCGGTTTATTCCCGATGAGTATTGCAACAGGTCCATCGGCACAAGGTAACCACTCCATCAGTATCGGTGCCGCAGGCGGGATGGTATCGGGTGTAGTTTTAGGCTTGTTCATCATTCCGGTACTTTTTGTCATCTTCCAGGCTTTACAGGAAAAAATATCAAAAAAATCAAAAAATGAGGTTATTCAGCATCATGGAGAACCTGTAAATAATAATCATGTAGTTTATGAAACGGTTTAATATTATTACCATCCTGCTCCTTGCTTTAATCTGGAGCGGATGTTCGGTTTCGAAAGATACAGCCTTGCCAAATGTAGCACCAGGTTTGTTCAGAAACGGATTGCCAAAAGATTCTTCAAGCATTAGCACGATGCCCCTGAAGAGTTTCATCAACGACCTTACTGTTCAAAATTTATTTGATACAGCGCTGGTTAAAAATTACGATATGCAAATTGCATTGAAAAATATCGATGCAGCTGAAGTATTGTTCAAACAATCGAAATTGGGTTATTTACCTGAACTGAAACTGCAGGTGTCGGCAAATTCGAGCCGCCCGTCTGATAACAGTTTAAATGGTTTAAGCCTGAACCAGTTTACAGGCTCAACACACATCGAAGATTACAATGCCAATCTGGGTGTGGTTTGGGAAGCTGATATCTGGGGAAAGATCCGTAATCAAAAAGCTGGCGCTTTAGCCAGTTTTTTGCAGACAGAGGAAGCACGTAAAGCAGTTCAAACACGTTTGGTGGCCAATGTTGCACAAGGTTATTATAACCTGTTAATGCTTGATGCACAATTGGAAATTGCCAAAAAGAATTTAAAACTGAACGATAGCACGCTGAGGATTATCAATTTACAGTTTGATGCTGGTCAGGTAACCTCATTGGCGATACAGCAGGCGCAGGCACAACAGCTAAATGCGGCACAGTTAATCCCTCGTTTAGAGCAGAATGTAACGCTACAGGAAAATGCTTTAAGTGTATTGATCGGTACTTTGCCTAAAGCCATTAACCGCGAAAGCCGTTTAGATAAAATGATTATCCCGCAGGATTTAAATGCAGGTTTTCCTTCATCGATGTTAAGCCGCAGGCCTGATATTAAAAGTGCAGAACTGGCTTTAACCATTGCCAATGCAAAGGTTGGAGTAGCGAAAGCCAGTTTATATCCATCATTGGTGATTACCGCAAGCGGAGGCATTAACTCTTTTAAAGCCAGCAACTGGTTTAATGTACCGGCATCTTTATTCGGTTTGGTTGGGGCAGGGATTACCCAACCGATTTTTCAGAGAGGTCAGTTAAAAACTTCTTTAGAGCTGGCTAAAATCGACCGTGAGAAATCGGTGATCCAGTTCCGTCAGTCGGTATTGAATGCAGTTGGCGAAGTGTCTGATGAGTTAACGAAAGTAGAGAAGTTAAAAGCACAATACAGCATTGCTGAAAAAAGAGCGCAGACTTTACAACAGGCCTCAAGAAATGCAAGTTTGTTGTTTAAAAGCGGTATGGCGAACTACCTGGAGGTAATTACGGCGCAAGGCAATTTATTGCAGAGCGAACTGGAATTAACCACCATTAAAACAGAGCAGCTTAATGCTGTGGTAGGTTTGTACCGTTCGTTAGGGGGCGGCTGGAATTAATTTGTAAAATCCTATAGCTAAACCTATAAGGTTTTAAAGGCTTTATAGGTTTGTGTATAAATTTAGGCACTAAGGACGCGATGTTCTTGGTGCTTTTTTGTTTGAGCTGTCATCCTGAGAGTAGCGAAGGATCTTTTAATTGCTTTTATTCCAAAAAAATCCGTCATCTCGAGCGTAGTGGAGAGATCTCTGAACTTTTCATAAACATAGTTCGTCATCCGATAGGCTATCGGATCTCGCGCATGTGGGAACCACGAAGTGCTCAGCGAAGCTAATCTTAATGCGCTCGTTATTTTCTTGCCCTAGCTCTTGCTTGCCTCGGCTCACCGCCGCCGAAGGGCTCTTTCTTTTGGCTTGGCCCAAAAGAAACAAAAACCCAAGGCTTGCATCCTTCCTTGTAAAAAGCTACGGAAATCTTGATTGCGGCAGCATCGAGGCTCTTAGCCTTGCTTATCCCACCGCTCCCGCTTGATCCTGCCTTAGGTTGTGGGGTTATGAAGGGGAACTGCACAGATTTCCGTGCTTTTTCCGGCGGAAATCTGCCAGGCCAGATAGCAGGGAGCAGATAGCATGGAGTAGAGGAAATTCTTCTTTTGCTGTCATCCTGAGCGCAGCGAAGGATCTTTTAATTGCTGTTATTCAAAAAATCCGTCATCTCCACCGTAGTAGAGAGATCTTTGAACTTTTCATAAACATAGTTCGTCATCCGATAGGCTATCGGATCCCGCGCATGTGGGAATCTTAATGCGTTCGCTATTCTTTGCCCTTCGCTCGGGCTTGCCTCGGCTCACCGCCGCCGAAAGGCTCTTTCTTTTCTCTTGATAGAAAAGAAACAAACCTGAGCGCAGCGAAAGCATGCCTGCCTTAAACAACAACAACAAAAAGGCATAACTGAAAGGCTTGGATCTGATGTCGGATAAATTCGTAAAAGCTTTGAGGTCGTCAGCACAAGCCCCGATGAAGGATCGGGGAGGGCGTGCTGCCTTTGGGCTGTGGTAGGTTGAAAGGAGGTGCTAAAGCTTTAACGTCCTGAGCGTAGTCGAAGGATCTCCTTCCATCATATCCTAGGCCGTATAGCAGGGAGCAGATCGCATGAAGCATAGACAGGCATCCGTAAATTTATTCCTCTGAAACTATGAGGGGCACGCTGGGTCGTCATCTCGACCGTAGTGGAGAGATCTTTAAACTGGAGTTGCTACATTTCATAAACATAGTTCGTCATTCTCGCGCATGCGGGAATCTTAATGCGCTTGCTCTTTGCCCTATTTTGACCCTTCGCTCGGGCTTGCCTCGGTTAGCCACCGAAGGGCTTTTACTTTTTCCTTGATGAAAAAGTAACAAAAAATCAAGGCTTGCATCCTTCCTTGTAAAAACCTACGGAAATCTTGATTGCGGCAGCATCGAGGCTCTTAGCCTTGCTTATCCCAACGCTCCCGCTTGATCCTGCCTTAGGTTGTGGGGTCATGAGGGGGACTGCAAAGATTTCCGTGCTTTTTCCTGCGGAAATCTGCCAGGCCGGATAGCAGGGTGCAGATAGCATGATGTATAGGGATATTCTCTAATACGGTAGTCGTTCCACCAATAAATCCGTCATTGCGAGAAGGCTTTTTCAGCCGACGAAGCAATCTTTATAGCGAGGATTATTAGCTTGAAAGATTGCTTCCCCGAACGATCGGGGCAAGCTGTCGTTCCTCCTCGCAATGACGACTTTTTAAGGTTGTCCTCTCCTAAAAAAACTTGACACATTTTGGCTTAAAAAAACTCAAAATGAATCAAGAGAAAAAAAGCAATGGATTTAGTATTTTAGTTTCCGATTCTTTCGACCGTACGGATGACCACAATGCCTATGAGGTTTCCTTCAGGCGATGGCTGGTATCTCAGTTGGAAGCAAGGGAAATGACAGTTAGCGAAGCGATCAGGAAGTTTAACATCAATCCCTCAAGTGGACCAGAACTGATAAGAACCTGGCGCAAGAAGTATTCGGACGATATTATTCCAGAACCCATAGAAATGACCCAACAGGAAAGACAGGATCTGATTGCATTGCAGAAGCAGATAAAAGCGATGGAAAAGCAGCTTGAGGATGCCAGGATGCACAATATTGCCCTCAATACACTAATAGATGTAGCTGAGGAAAAACTCAAGATCAATATCAGAAAAAAGCCTGGTGCCAAACAGTAACACTATTGATGCAGCTTTACGGTAGCTTTAGCATAAGCTACTACTGCAGACTGTTTGGCAAGAGCCGTCAGGCCTGGTATGAACAAAAAGCACAGCCGGCAATGCATATGCGCGATGCACTGGTCGTCAGATTGGTTACAGAGATCAGGGAACAGCTTCCATACTGCGGGGTCGACAAACTCTACCACATGCTGAAGGAAGATTTTACAGCCCATGGAATAAAACTGGGAAGGGATGGCCTTTATAGGCTTATGGGCAGTTATGGGATGCTCATCAGGCACCGTAGGAGAAAGCCCTACTGCACCATGTCCAATCATCATTACAGGAAATACCCAAACCTGATCCGTGAAAAGGTGATCAATAACCCAGGGGTATTATGGGTAAGCGATATCACCTATATCCGGCAGGCTTCCGGTTTCAGCTACCTAAGCATTGTTACCGATGCCTATAGCCGAAAGATCGTAGGTTACAAACTTCACCCGACCCTGCATAGTGAAGGGGCCATTGATGCACTGTTGATGGCAGCCAAGGACCTGAAAAGAACTTCAGGGCTTATCCATCACAGTGACAGGGGCATACAGTACTGTTGCAATGAATATGTCCGGGTTATAGACTATTTACATATACAGCTATCAATGACCGAAAGTGGGGATCCATATGAAAATGCCATTGCAGAAAGGATTAACGGGATACTGAAGTATGAACATGGGCTTAAAGAAACCTTTCCCTCTTTTGAAAAGGCAAAATCAGCCGTAGATGATGCCGTAACCAAATATAACAGCATCAGGATACATGACAGCTGTGGCAGGCTCACCCCTATAATGGCGCACGAAAGAAATGGAACACTTAAGAAATACTGGAGGAAAAAGAATTACAAAACCAGTAATAAGGAAAGCAAACCCGTTGTTGTTCCGTAATTGGGATAAGAGGAAAAGAAATCCAAGGAATAAGGAAAACGGCAGGATATAAACCAGGAATAACCCCAAACAAAATAACCCCTAGAACTAATAAAAATTAAAAGTTATATTGCATTAGTAAATCAAGTAAATTGGTGTAAAAAGCCTTAGTAATTATTCACCAAAACTGTCAAGCTTTTTTAGGAAGGGACATATCGGAGATATAGTTCAGACGTTGCGGTCGATGGTTCAGAGGTTGCAGTCGTTAGTTCAGAGGTTGCAGTCGTTAGTTCAGACGTTGCGGTCGATGGTTCAGAGGTTGCAGTCGTTAGTTCAGACGTTGCGGTTGATAGTTCAGCCGTTGCGGTCGATAGTTCAGAGGTTGCGGTCGATAGTTCAGACGTTGCGGTCGATAGTTCAGACGTTGCGGTCGATGGTTCAGCCGTTGCGGTCGACAGTTCAGAGGTTGCGGTCGTTAGTTCAGAGGTTGCGGTCGATAGTTCAGAGGTTGCAGTCGTTAGTTCAGAGGTTGCGGTCGATAGTTCAGACGTTGCAGTCGGTAGTTCAGAGGTTGCAGTCGATAGTTCAGACGTTGCAGTCGTTAGTTTAGGGGTTATAGCAGATCGTTTAGGGGTATAGTTGGTTGTCTTGGGGATATAGGAATATCGTTGAGGAGATGCAATGAACCGTTTATAGTTAAACATTGCATTAAGAGGGAAACAGAAAGCCGTTTAGGTGCCTGTTATTGGAATGAGGAAATAAATTAGGGATGATTTTTTTAGGGTATTATGGGTGTTTTAGTTCAGGTTTCGTACCGGAATACCCGAAATCTGTTTGTATTGCGGGCTGGTTGAGCCGAAAACAGATTTTACGTAGTTTTTCACATCCTGCGCCAGCGCAACAATACCGGTTTCTGCATCGTAAAGCGCGTTGTTGCGGTTAATGCGCAGGCTGCTCAACTGCGAGGTATTGGCTACCACATCGCGGTTTTTCTGCAATAAATCGTTATATAAACTGGTGAGGCTGGCCAGCTGCAAATCTACCTCGTTAGGTGCATACTGCGGTATGGTGGCTAAGAGTTTAATTTGCTTATCGAGCGTATCGAGCAGGTTATCGTAACTCTGTTGCGAGGCCGAAACCTGGTTAACCACTGTACCGCTGGCGGCCAGGTTATTTTTTTCTTCGGCTGTGAGTTTAGCCGTTGCCCTTTGCCCCTGTATTTTGCGGTGGTGGCTTACGGCATTATCCAATACCTGTTGGGCTACACTGTTTGCCTTAACGGCGCTCAGCACGCGGGTGCTCAACTTTTTTAAGGGTGCAAAAGCCAGATCGCGCAGGGCTATGGCATTGCTGTTTTTAGCGGTAGCATCGTGCACTTGCTCGTTAATGGTTTTGGCTGCGGCAGCTTTCTCGGTTAAACTGCTCAGCTGGATGTTGGCATTGCTGGGGTTGTACACGGCACCATAACCGGTTACATAACTTAAAAGGGTTTCGAAATTGGCTACGTTTTTGGCGTGGCCTGTCTCATTCGTTTTAGACATAACTTGTAGTTTTAAAAAGTAAATAAAATAGATTAATTGGTATTAAGTTAATATTATTTTCTTTACAACTAAAAGGAATGGAGAATTTTTTTTAAAGAATGTGGGAAACCGTAAAAAATATAGGGCTATTTTATGCTTTTTATGGATGTCGTATTGTTTTCGGCTAATTTTTAGACTGAGCAAAAGAGTCAATAAAATTTTCTAATTTCGGAAAATACTTTGCCCTCTTTGCGAAAGTAAATAACGCTTCTATAGATTTATTAGAATTAAACTATTACTATAAGGCTAAATAAACTATAACGACTTTTAAATAATGAAGTTACAATTCAAGGAACAAGATTTTCAGATACAAGCAGTTACGGCGGTGGTAAAATGTTTTGAAGGGCAGACACTGAAAACCAACCGATTTACTTTAGAGAAAAGTAAAGATTTAATCAGAAAAACAAAGGGAATGATTGCTGGCGGTGTCCAGTCTGCTGCTTTTGATAGTGAAATTTTAGAAGATATAGGTTACAGAAATAGTGCAATTCAAGTTACTGATAGGCAAGTTCTAGAAAATATTGTTTCTGTTCAGAGACAAAATTATTTGATTGAAAACCAAAAGCTAGATGCCGTGCCTGGTGTTAACTTAGGTTATAATTTGACTATAGAGATGGAAACAGGTACTGGGAAAACTTATACCTACATTCGTACTATGTATGAACTTCAAAAGCATTATGGTTGGAGTAAATTTATCATCATAGTGCCGAGTATAGCCATTAGAGAGGGCGTATTTAAAACCTTTGAACTTACACAAGAACACTTTCAGGAATTGTATGGACATAAAATTAGTCCGTTTATTTACAATTCTTCTAAACCGCAAGATATAGAAACTTTCGCCTCTGATAGTCGTATCAGCGTCATGGTGATTAATACTCAAGCTTTCGCCGCTAAAGGAGCTGATGCAAGGAGAATATATAAAGAACTTGATCAATTTGGTACCCGAAGGCCTATCGATATTTTAGCACAAACCAATCCTATACTTATTATTGACGAACCTCAATCTGTAGGTAAACAAGGTTCAGTAACCTTAAAAAGTATGGAAGACTTTAATCCACTACTTACCTTAAGATACTCTGCAACACATGCCGAAGAATATAATAAGATCTTCCGTTTAGATGCTTTAGATGCTTATAACAAGAAATTAGTTAAAAAAATACAAGTAAAGGGCATTAATTTAAAAGGTTCAACTGGTACAACTGGTTATTTATACCTGGAGCACATTAGTCTTAGTGCAAACAAAGCACCGTTAGCTTATTTAGAATATGAAAAACGTACGGCTAATGGTATAAAAAGAGTACGGGAAAAAGTTCCGGAAAAAGCTGATTTATATGAATGGTCTGGTGGTTTGCCTGTATACAAAAATTGTTTAATTACTGAGGTAAATGGTTACTTAAATAAAATCGTAGTTAATGGTCAGGATATATATCCAGGCGATATTTTAAACGATAAGGACGAATTAGCGTTCCGCAGAATACAGATAAGGGAAACCATACTTTCTCACTTGCAAAAAGAAAAAGCGCTATTTGACCAAGGCATTAAAGTACTCTCTTTATTTTTTATCGATTCTGTAGAAAAATACCGTGTTTATGATGAAATGGGAGATGTGCAATTAGGCGAATATGCACAAATTTTTGAGGAAGAATATCAAAAGGCAATTAATGAATTTATTGATTTGTTCCATCAGGAATATACAGATTTTGTGGTGCAAACTGATGCCAATAAAGTGCACAAAGCTTATGCTCCGGGTAATTACCTTGATTATTTGAAACGCGATGATGCTGACCGTGTGCACAATGGTTATTTCTCTATAGATAAAAAGGGTAAGCCGGTTGATCCAACCATAAAAAGAGGTAGTGAGGATTCGGATGATGTATCTGCTTATGATCTTATAATGAAAGATAAAGAACGTTTGTTAAGCTTTGAAGAACCTACGCGATTTATTTTTTCGCACTCTGCTTTAAAAGAAGGTTGGGATAATCCAAACGTATTTCAGATTTGTGCGCTAAAAAATGTGGATAGCGGAAGCCAAACCCGTAGAAGACAGGAAGTAGGTCGTGGAATGCGTTTAAGTGTAGATAAACATGGTGTAAGGCAAGATTTTGAGTTGATAGGAGAACAGGTTCATCAGATAAATGTGCTCACTGTAATTGCTTCTGAAAGTTATGAAGATTTTGCCAAAGGCCTACAAACAGAAATAGCAAAATCTTTAAAAGATAGGCCAGTAAAAGCGGATGCTAAATTCTTTTTGGGTAAAGTATTAACCAATGAAAAGGGTGAGAGTGTTAGATTAACAGATGAGGATGCAAAAAAGCTAAATAAGTTTTTATACAAGCATGATATTTTAGATGAAGATGATAAGATAACACCCGAAGGAAAGGAGAAGATAGAGAGAAATGAAGTGCTAGTTCCAGAAAATTTAACTGCATACGCTACTGCTATTAATCAACTGTTGCAATCAGTATATAATGGCGAAGGGGTTACGCCAACTAACGAAAGGGATTTAGTTTCACTGAATGTGAATAAAAACTTTGCAAAAAAGGAATTTCAAGAACTTTGGAGAAAGATTAGTCTAAAAACAGTTTACGAGGTTAAGTTTGATACTGAAAAGCTGATTGCTGATAGCAAGATACGCATCAATGCCGATTTACATATTTCTGAACGCAAGTATGAAATCAAAACAGGCGAAATGCGTGAAATGTCTAAAGAAGATTTAAAAGAAGGTACTGCTTTTAACGTAACTAAAACCGACCCCAAAAAGCTTTCTTCTGATTTGTACTCTGAGGCAAGTTATGATATAGTTGGCGAAATAGAAGCAGTAACTAATTTAAAGCGCAGCACTATAGTGGCAATCCTTAAAAAAATTAACCAAGAGAAATTTTTAATGTTAAGGAAAAACCCCGAGGAGTTTATTGCCAAATGTGCTAAATTAATTAATGAAACCAAAGCTTCATTAATTATAAATAACATAGCGTATCATAAAACTACAGATGCTTTTGATGCTAAAACCATATTTACCAATGCGGGTAAGGTATCAAGAACTAATGAAGTTTTACAAAAACATATTTACGATTTCTTAGCTACAGATTCTAAAATTGAACTAGAATTTACTAAAAACCTGGAGCAAGCAGTAGAAGTAATTGTATATGCTAAACTGCCTAAAGGCTTTTATGTACCTACGCCTGTAGCCAATTACTCGCCAGATTGGGCCATTGTTTTAGACAGTGAAAAAGTAAAGCATATTTATTTTGTTGCGGAAACCAAAGGCTCTGACGATGTAAATGACTTAAGAGGTGTTGAACAATTAAAAATACATTGTGCTAAAGAACATTTCAAGTCTATTAGTAATGGCGAAGTGAAGTTTGAGGTCATTTCCAACTATAGTAAACTTTTAGATATTGCACAATTAAAGTAGACCAAGATGAACGAAAGATTAGATTTAAAATCAACTGATATTACCAGCTTAAATATTGAGAAAATTGCCGCACTTTTTCCTAACTGCGTTACGGAAACTGCTGAGGGCAAGAGGATAGATTTTGCTTTGTTAAAGCAGGAATTAAGTGCTGATATTGTAGAGGATAATAAAGAACGTTACCGTTTGGAGTGGCCAGGCAAAAGAGAGGCTATTGTAACAGCCAATATACCTACTACTAAAACCTTACGTCCAGTAAGAGAAGATAGTGTAGATTTTAACAGTACCGAAAATGTTTACATTGAAGGTGACAACCTTGAAGTACTTAAACTTTTGCAAGAGAGTTACTTGGGTAAGATTAAAATGATTTATATAGATCCGCCTTATAATACAGGTAAAGATTTTGTGTATAAAGATAATTTTGCCAAAGCTGGTGAAGAAGAACTTTTTGAAAGTGGACAAAAAGATGAAGAAAAACAGCGTCTGGTTGCTAATCCCGAAACTTCAGGACGTTACCATTCTGATTGGTTGTCGATGATGTATCCACGTTTGAAACTGGCTCGTAATCTTTTGAGGGATGATGGTGTGATATTTATATCCATTGGTGAACATGAAGTTCATAACTTAAGGAAAATATCTGATGAGATCTTTGGTGAGATGAATTTTATAGGTGGAGCAGGCAGGATTTCCAAAAAAGCAAATAATCAAGGTGATTACTGGGCACCTAATTTTGATCATGTATTAACTTATTGTAAGGATAGAGAATTCTGTGTTCCTTTTTTCGGAGGAATTAATTATGACAGCTATACACAAATTGAAACATCTGGCGATAGAGTAGGTGAGAAATACCAGTTGGTTAGGCTTTATATGACAAGTTTAGATCCAATGAGAGGGTGTAACAATCAACGCTATTTCATAGAATGTCCAGATGGGAGTTTTGTCATTCCACCTGGAAACAATTTCCCCGAGGTGATCGAAGACGGGGCTTTCGTTGTGCCTAAAAGCGGTAATGATAAAGTATGGCGATGGTCTTATAAATCATATTTAGAAAAGAAGGATCAAATTGTTGTTAAAAAAGCTAGATCTTCTAATCTTATTAATGAAAAAGGTGAGGAAACTTTATGGAACGTTTACACAAAAACATATTTAAATGATGTTATAGCTAAATCATCGGCTACTCCAAATAACTTTATTGAAAATCATATAAATCAGAATGCCTCACATGAATTGAAGGCTTTAGGAATTCCATTTGACTTTCCTAAACCTAGTTCACTAATAGAATTTCTATCAGAAACTTGCCGTGTGGATAGTAAAGATGTAATCTTAGATTTTTTTTCTGGCTCAGGGTCATCTGCACATGCTATACTAAAACAAAATTCTAAAGATGGGGGAAACAGAAAGTATATATTAGTCCAATTGCCAGAATTAACAGATAAAGATAGTGATGAATTTAAAGCCGGCTATAAAAATATTTGCGAAATAGGCAAAGAGCGTATACGTAGAGCAGCTAAGAAAATTAAAGAAGAAACTAAGGCCGACATCGATTATGGTTTTAGGGTCTATAAGTTAGACAGTAGTAATATGCAAGATGTATACTATAAGCCCCAAGATTATAACCAAGCTACCTTAGACCTATTTGCTGATAATGTTAAAGATGATCGTAATGCTGAAGACTTGGTAACACAGGTGATGTTAGATTGGGGTTTACCACTTTCTTTAAAAATAGAAAATAAAATTATTGAAAATAAAGAAGTTTATACTGTAGCTGGCGATTCGTTATATTGCTGCTTTGATAAAGATATAGATGAAGATTTCGCTAAAGAAATAGCTAAAGAAAAACCTTTACGTGTAGTGTTTAGAGATAGAAGCTTTAAAAATGATACTGCAAAAGAGAACGTAAAGCAATTGCTTAGACAATTAAGTAAGGATACAGAGATGAGGGTAATATAAAATAACAAGTTTAATATAAATCAAATTAACGCTCAAAAATGACAGAAGCTGAAGAAGAACGCGAAAAACTACGTGTTGACAGTGAAGCTCGTGATATAATTCACGATGTAAATAGTTTAGCAAATAAAGACGAATTACAAAAAACCAGATGGGTTTGGGAATTCCTACAAAATGCGAAAGATACTGCTACGGATGAGGGAGTAGATATCGATTTTCAATTAGATAATGATAAAATTATTATTAGCCATAATGGTACACCATTTGAAACGAAACACCTGATTGCAATTCTGCATAAGAAATCTACAAAATCATTGTCTGGTGATGATGGTACAACTGGTAAGTATGGAACTGGTTTTGTTACAACTCACATACTTAATAAAAAACTTTCTATTTCTGGTGTGCATAAGAATGCTTCAGGTGAGAGAAAATTTAGCATTGATATAGATAGGAGATCTGCCAACTTAGAAGAAAAAGAAGCGTTAATTCAAATGAAAGCTTCTATTAAATCTACTTTTGATAAAATTAATGAGATAGGTGACTTACCTATCGAAGAAATTGATTATTACAATCATTCTTTTATATATGATCTAAATGATACTTCTAAGCAATATGCAGAAAAAGGACTTGACGACCTTGAAAAGAATGTTGTATTTACATTATTAATTAATAAAGGAGATAACGGTAGAAAGAAAATAAATTCAATAACTATAATAAGAAATGGTGTTTCTAATAAATACAGAATTGAGTCAAAAGTTTCTAAAATAAGCGGACTTAATTTTGTCAGTTCTGGTAATAATGATGGTTTGCTATTTAGACAAGTGGAAAACTTGATATTTGGAATACCAGTTGCTGAAACTGCAAATAGTTACGCGTTAAAAAGCATAGAAAATCAAGCAGTGTTGTTTAAAGAGTTTCCGTTAATTGGAACAGAGAATTTTAATCTGCCAGTTTTTATACAACATATCGAATTCAGACCCACCGAACCTCGCGATGGCATTGTAACGAAAAGAGAGCTTGAGGAGAATGACGAGTTTACTCCTGATACTAATAGGCGTTGTTTAATAGATTTTAAGAAAGAATATCTACTTTTTTTAGATATGCTTATTTCCTCTAAAGTCGAAAACCCACATTATTTAGCATTATCTGGTCTACCTACAGAGTCAAAAAATTATACTGGTAAAGAATGGTATTTGGAAAATATACAAAAACCTTTACGAGAACTTTTGATAACTAAGGATATTGTTAGTACAGTTGCTGGTAATAAAATTAAGATTATAGAGGCAAAATTTCCGATTTTAAATGAAGTTGGTGACAAATCATTTTATAATGTATTAACAGGTTTATTATCTAGCAAAGTTCCAAATAATGAAAGTTTTTCATTTCTGAATAATGTTATTAATCAGGAAATTGAGAACTGGCCAGAAAACATTTCCATCTCATTAGAGCAGCTGTTGAAAGATTTGTCGACTTTTATTGATACCAGTACTGGAATGCCTTATGATAGCCTTACAGTTGTTTACAAGTATTTACAATCAATTAACTCTAACCTCGGTGAAACCTTTCCGATTTATCCTAATGAAAAGAATGAGCTTAAAACAAGGAATGAAGTAAGATTGTATCCCATAATTGATGATGAAATCAAATTTGTTTCAAAAGAATTGGGTAGGGACTTAGATGTTGAGTTTTTAAACAGGGAGCTAGGAAGTGATGTTGCTGGTATTGAATTATTTGATTTAGAGTCGTTTTATAAAAATCTCAATAACGATGTCATAAGCAAAATTCCTGTAGAAAGTGCTACAGAACGACAGGTTCTAGCTATTTTACATATTAACACATTATTTAGAACAGATAGAGCCGGAAAGCGAGAAGCTTGGCTTGGTATGCTTAAAGAGATTCTTCATAATAAACTCGGTGATAAGAAATACATAAGTATTGATTATGAAAATTATTACCAGCCAGCGGAGTTGTGGACAGTGAAATATGTTTGCTATCTAATACAGCAAGAGGTATCAATGTCTCAGTTCGCTGAAAATTATTTCGAAAATGACTTGACTACAGCATATAGCTGGTTGAATAGATTCTTAAAATACGTTTATGATTCAAGGGAGGATATTCAAAACTTCCTGACTAAATATCAGATAGTGCCTACTCAGCAACACCTAACAAAAAAAGAAGGCGATATTGAAGTCAGACTTGAAGGAGTTTTTAAAGCCTACAAGGAGAATTTGTTCAGAGAAGATAATCCGAGATATTTTGATGAGGATTTAAAAGTGATAGTGCAAGGGAATTGCAACTATAACCCTAAAGAATATTTGATAGACAATAGAATTACTAGTGTCGAGTTTAGAACAATAGATGTTAACTTCATTACCAAACATATTGACAAGCTTTTTGAGGACGTAGACGTAGTTAATAATGTAGTAGTAGGTGGTAAATTACATGATGTTTTTAATACGGTAAACTCTTGGTTTGATAAACATTCTGATGCTTCAAGTTATTTAAAGACTTTTGCCGCTAAACGAGATATGCTTTACGTTATTTTCCTGGGTGATGGTTTTAGTAAGCATATTAAAAAAATCAAAGATTCTGGAAAATCAATGGAAGATATTTCAAAGCTTGCTGAAATTAAACTTTCCATAGACCAGATGCAGCGCCTTGATTCGGCTGCAAACGAACTTGGCCCAGAAATTCTAATATCTAAAGCTCAAGAATTAATTGCTGTTAGAGAACAGAAGTTAAGATGGCAAAAAATAGGTAAATCGGCGGAAGATGCATTTAAGACCGTTTTTGAAGGTTTGCAAATGGAAATGCAATTGAATAATCCTGACGTAGGAAAAGACTTTGAACTTGTTTTGAATGCGAAAGGCTATTCCATTGAAATTAAAAATGTTATCGACGGCAAAGAAAACGTAAGAATGTCAATTCTCCAAGGTAGAACGGCAGTTAAAGAAAAAGATAGGTATGCTTTGTGCGTATTTACAAGGCCAGATGATGAATCTAAAATAGACATGGAGTATTTTAGTGCGAATGCTAAATTCGTAACTGATATAGGTTACCAGATAGGGGATAAAATAGAAAACTGGGATAATGGTCTTAAAAATTTATCTTTATTGGATAGTATTAATGTAAACCTGGATAGTAAAACAGAATCCGTTTATGTTAATCGACCGATATGGCATCATGCTAAACCCTTTTCTGAATTTATAGAAGATTTGAAGATTTATTTTGCTAATGGAAATCATTGATAATATCAACACTCGTTTAGTAGATGATTTAAAAGAAAGTATCAAGAAAAATAGCAAATTAGCTATCGCTGCGTCATCTTTTTCAATTTATGCATTTGAAGCATTACGAAAAGAATTAGAAGGTGTAGATGAACTTCGTTTTATTTTCACAACACCTAGCTTTTTAAAGGAAAATTTAAAAAAAGAAGTTCCTAAGTTTTTCATTCCTCATTTATTCAGAGAAGCAGATTTATGTGGCGGTGAGTTTGAATTAAGGTTGCGTAACCAATTAAATCAGCGTGCAATAGCACAAGAATGCTCAAAATGGGTCAAGAGTAAAGTCACTTTTAAATCGAACACTCAACCGCACTATCCATTACAAGGGATGATTTATGCGGAAAACAATGACAATTCGAATTACGCCTGGAATGGTATACACAGTTTTACCACATCTGATCTGGGGCTAACCCCTAAAAAGGGATTTCGAAGCATTATTCAGAAGAATGAATTTCCTAATAGTAAAGCTTTTCTAGAATTATTTAATCAGGTTTGGGAGGATGATGAAAACCTCGAAGAAGTAACTACTAGAGTACAACAATATTTCGAAAAGGCGTTTAAAGATAATAGTCCTGAATTCATTTATTTCATCACTCTTTACAATATTTTTAACGACTTTTTAGATGATCTTAGTCTTGATAATTTACCTGATGATAAGGTAGGTTTTAAAGATACAGAGGTTTGGAAGCGCCTATTTAATTTTCAAAAAGACGCAGTTATTGGTGCCATTAATAAATTAGAAAAATACAAAGGCTGTATCTTAGCTGATAGCGTTGGCTTAGGAAAAACGTTCTCTGCCTTAGGTGTAATCAAATATTACGAAATGCGTAATAAAGATGTTTTAGTGCTTTGCCCTAAAAAGCTTGAAGCCAATTGGAATACATTTAGGCATAATGATAAGAATAATATTTTAGCTAAAGACAGGTTAAGGTACGATGTGCTTTTTCATACTGATTTATCGAGAGAAGGTGGCATTAGTAATGGCAGAAATTTAGCAAATGTGAACTGGGGAAATTATGGCTTAGTCGTTATCGATGAATCTCATAATTTCAGAAATGCTGGTCTAACTTATTCTGATAAAGAAAACCGCTATCAAAAATTGTTGCGTAAGGTAATGCGGGATGGTATTGAAACCAAAGTTTTAATGCTTTCTGCAACGCCGGTTAATAACCGTTTTAACGATTTAAAGAATCAATTGGCATTAGCTTACGAAGGTGATCCTGAACTGATTGATGACAAGTTAGAAACTACATCGGGTATTGACCGTGTTTTTAAAAAGGCACAAGCCGCTTTTAACACATGGTCTAAAATGGATATTTCAGAACGAACAACTGAGCAGTTGTTGAATATGTTAGATTTTGATTTCTTTGAAATTTTAGATTCACTAACGATTGCACGCTCCAGAAAACATATTACAACATATTATGATACTGCAGATATCGGTAAGTTTCCAATTAGAAATAAGCCCTTATCTATAGAATCACCATTAACCAAAGAGAATACTTTAACTTATGTAGAAATAGCCGAAACGCTTACCCGGTTAAATCTATCTATTTATTCGCCTTTAAAGTATATTTTGCCTAGCAAGGTTGAAGCATATGCACAACTCTATGATAAAGAGGTAAAATCTGGGCGGCTGACTCAATTGGATAGAGAACGAAGCTTGAAAATGCTGATGCGAATTAATTTGCTTAAGCGTTTGGAAAGCTCAGTGGATTCTTTTAGAATAACAACATCAGGAATTATTGGCCAAATTAGAAACACCATACAGGCATTAAGTAAAGAGGGGCTTGATGAATTAGATGGGTTACAATTCGACCTGCTAAGCGAAAATTTTGATTGGGAAGCAGATTGGGGAGATGAAGAAAATGTGATCGGAAAAAAAGTTAAAGTGCATCTAGCCGATTTAGACAGAACGCAATGGCGAGAGGATTTGGAAGACGACTTAGCGGTTTTAACTTTGTTGTTTGAAAAGGCTAAACTAATCTCTCCTTTATTAGATCATAAGCTTCAAACCTTAATTGATACAATAGCTAATAAAATCAAGGTTCCCTTTAATACAGGGAATAAAAAAGTTATTGTTTTTACAGCCTTTGCTGACACAGCTGATTATCTGTATTCAAATATTAGTGGTTTGTTTAAGGATAGCCATGCTATTAATACTTGTCTCATTTCTGGATCAAGACGTATTAGTACGACGAAAACGATTTCTAATGACTTGAACACACTGTTAACATGTTTTTCTCCAAAATCAAAAGATAAAGCGCTATTATTTCCATCTATAAATGAAGAGCTGGATATTCTAATTGCAACAGATTGTATTTCAGAAGGACAGAATTTACAGGATTGTGATTTTTTGATTAATTATGATATTCATTGGAACCCCGTTCGCATTATCCAGCGCTTTGGAAGGATAGATAGGATAGGATCTAAAAATGAAACAATTACTTTAGTGAATTTCTGGCCTGATGTAACGTTAGATGCCTACATTAACCTTAAGCAAAGGGTTGAAGACAGAATGCTTATCTCTGATTTGGCTAGTACAGCTGATGATAATTTATTAAAGGAAAGCCAAAAAGATTTAGAATATCGTAAAATTCAGTTAAAGAAATTACAAGAGGACGTAACTGATTTAGAAGACCTAAGAGAGGGAATAGATATAACCGATTTGGGTCTTAATGACTTTAGAATAGACTTATCAAACTTAATCAAAACCTATGGTGAATTGGTGGATATTCCTGAAGGTATACATGCAGTTGTTTCTTCAACCGAAATATTGAAACCAGGGGTAGTTTTCGTTTTAAAAAACATAAATGAAGATATTAATATCAATAAACTTAATCGCTTACATCCATTTTATTTAGTATACATTGAAAATGATGGGAAGTTAGCATATAACCATATCGACTCTAAGAAGATTTTAGATGCTGTTAGGATGCTTTGTAAAGGCGTTAATGAACCGATGTTGGAATTGTGCGAAAAAGTAGCTAAAGAGACCGATGATTACCATGATATGGTTAGTTACTCCAATTTGCTGAGAAAATCAATTGGAACAATTTTAGAAACGGAAGAAGAAAAGGAAATCTTAAGCTTATTCAAAACGGGTGGAACTACCGTGATGAAGGATAAATTTAAGGGTGTGGAGGATTTTAAACTTATATCCTTCTTAATTATAAAATAAAGTTATGTTTAATTTACCTAGAAGTACGGAGGTTGATAAAATTATACCGAAGAATGCATTTGACGCTTTTACTAATACTAAACAGAAAAAAGCAATTGCAGAAAAGCTACTTAGGATAAAATGGATACATAAACTTTCAAGTGATACGACAAATCTTAAAGGCAGGGAGCTAGAAGAAATTCAAGTTTTTGATATTGAATTAAAAGAAAAAACTGATATCAAAGATCTTTTAGTATTAATTAATAAGGCAATACCTTATCCAATAATTTTTATTGTAAGATTTGAAGAATTGCTCTATTTGTCAACATCACCTAAGCACATTAATCCTAACAAAGAAAACTCAACTGTAATTGATTACACATTCAATTCTGGATGGATTAATAAAAACGAGTTCAATTTTACAATTGAACTTAAAAACAGCTTAGATTGGGTTTACAATAAATTTTGTGAACAATTTAGCGTAACAAAGGTTGAAACATCCAATTTGACTGATTTAGTTAAAGTTCAAAAGAGTAATGACGCACTACGTAAAGAAATTGAAAAGCTTAAGTCTGCAATTCCCCAATGTAAGCAATTCAACAAAAAAGTTGAACTCAATATGAGATTGAAAGCATTACAGGCAATTATCATGAATTCTAACTGATATGAAAGAGCATGGTTTCTATTACGCCCAATTTACCTCTCAATATTTCCACTTTTTCTCTTTCGCTTGCTAATAATCTCTCATACAAGTATACAATTTTTTCAATTGTATTAAAGGTGGCCTTATCGTTTAATGAGCTGGCAATTAATGTGAGTTGTTGCTACTGGTAATAGTGGCACTTTTCGCTTATTTACCAAAAAGCCGGGATCATTCTTCTTTGGAAAGAACTATCTTTTTGGTTTCCTACTTTTAGCTGCTAATGCTTCTTGCTCTGCAATAGAGTTTAGCTTAACTCCTTTATAAATCGTCTTGGCCATATCGCCAGGCTCAACATCTAGTGCAAGAGCTATCAAGTATAGTTCTTCTCCGGAAAGCTTGGTGCTCGCGTCATTACTTAGCAGGCTTAAGCGAGACTCCGTAATACTTGTCTTCCTATAAATTTCTGCTTTGTTAGCAGATTTCAAAATTAAGTATTTGCCAAGTTCTGTAAGCTCCGACTTCTTTTTCACGCTAATCGTTTTTTGATAAACATACCATGTGAAAGTTGTACTTAATAATTTTTGTGTTTTTCATTTGATTATTTAAAGAATACTTTAGAATATCTAAACTTTTATTGTTATATTCGTGTATAAATTAGGTATTAATAAAGAGTCTCGGCTACCAAATTCTCACAATAAACAGCCAACGAGACAATAGATTAATGCCTATGGTGATATTTTGCGTAATTTAGTGCGCACTATAGCATCATGGGCTCTATTGTAATTCCGTTGGCAAGGCCGTGAGAAGCCCGGTAGATGGTATTTAGAGCCCAGCTATAGTGCTTCTTCATACCACAAGACTCGTAAAACCATACGAGTATGAAAACTAAATCTATTACCATTGCAGGGAAACCGCTTTCGCGGTTTTATCAATTGCCTTTTGAAAAGGGGAGCAGGGTGTTAAGTTTGGCGGTGCTGGATCAGGTAGCAAGCAGGACGCATAGCACATTCAGCGTAGGTAAAAAGCTTGATCTGCATGTGATACAATCGCTTTCTTTTGATCAGGGTTTGGTAACGGTTCATGTTAAATTGGGAGAGGAAGAAGCAAAGGTTTACATCGCGGTAGAATACGATTACCTATTGGTGAGCTGTAGTGTGGATACGTATGAAAGCTACCTGGGGCATTATGCTTACCTTACTTTGCGCGCCATGATGCGGAGCGGTTACTGCGATTTTCAGGAATATTACTGGCCGGCATGTTTTGCTTTGGGTAACAAGCGGTCGAGCTATGTAGATGTGGTTAAAAAACCTGGCGGTTTCACCATTAAATTGAAGAAAAAGTTTAGCGGTTTGTTTAGGCCTGGTGATGATTTGCCGGATGTTACGGAACGGGTGGTAGTACCGCGTGAAAGGCTGTTGGATAAAAATGCTATGGCACGTTTGGCACCGGTTAGTATTGGCTATTGTTTTGCCAATACAGATCTGCTGAATTTCCACAGCAATCATTATCCTTTTTTAATTCCTTATGTTTTTGCGGCCACGGCTTACCTTAAAACGGTTAAATCTTTTAAACGTTTTGTGTGTAATGCGAACGATGTGGAGGGCATTAGCCTATCGCCGCAACAGGAGGAGCTGAACAGCATTTGCTTCGCCATGAAACAGCTAGCTGCTATACGCTTTGGCGCAAATGGTAACCTGACCGAAACTAATGCGGTTAATGATGCGAACCAGCTCGCCCTTTTTAAGTTATGGAACAAGGCTTTGCCATTGTTGATGCAGCAGCGTTTTACACATTACTTCTATAGTTATGGCATGCGCAATGTTACCGGCAAACCTGTAATGCGGGATATGAAACTGGTTGAATTCTCGATGGAGGTGCCTGTTTTAAGCTTCGTATTAAAAGATGAGGGCGATTATTACGAATTGCAGCTAAAGCTTAAGGTAAAAGGAAAAAGTCTGCATTTTAATACGGATCAACCTGGGCTGTTTTTGGTTTGCGATAGGGTTAAACCTTATTTATGGTATTTGCTTGAGGCGGAAATGGATTATAAACTGGTTTGGTTTTTTAGTAAGGTGAATTTTAGGGTGCAGGTACCGAAAGGATATTAC
>Ga0163162_10000625_pt1 | contig 32864 bp, 28 predicted proteins | sample S55metaG_FD_115310 | JGI IMG/M metagenome (GOLD analysis project Ga0163162, IMG submission 115310) | Switchgrass rhizosphere microbial communities from Kellogg Biological Station, Michigan, USA - S5-5 metaG | ecosystem: Host-associated > Plants > Roots > Rhizosphere > Soil | place: USA... | reverse complement strand
GCAGGGAAGTTGGTGATGCCGCCGGACCATGTGGAAGGGTTGTCGCCATTCTTACAGGCATTCGTAAAAGCGGTGCTGTCCTTCAGGGATGAGGTGGCGATAAAATCCCTGCCGTACGCGGCATCCAGCCATAGCTTTCCGTTGACCTTCGTATAGAGGGGTACGGACATCCTTTTGCTGAATGAGATATTGGCGCCCGACTGCAGGGCGGATAAATAGGCTGCCGTATTGCTGGTGTCAATAACATTATATCCTGAGGGGGAAGCTGAGAACCAATCGTCGCTGGCGACGGGGCCTGTAAGAATGCCATACTTCATGTAATTTGAACGTGTGTCAGCATCGACACCAAAACCTGCGTAAAGACCGCCATTATTAAGTTGTGCGAGCGTCGTCAAGGGGACCAGGCTGCATAGCAGCAGCAGGGTATAGAGGGTAACGGAGTATTTCATTGACACGGATTAGAGGGTTAGGGGGCCGGCAAATAATTGCCTGCCTGTATATTTGTAAATGCCGGGAACCTTAATGTAACCGAGATGTTTATATATTTCTTTTTAGGGCATAAGTTATTGTTTATTAGTTTGTTATATGAATATTAGCAACGGCTAGTCGATGAATACGGTCCGTACGGCTTTTCGGGCGCCCTGTGTATCGTTCAATGAGATGTGATAGAGATTGCCGGTGGGAAGGCCATCGATAAAGGCTTTCCCTGCGCCGGGCACCTGCATGCGGCGAACCAGCCTTCCCCCGGTGTCGTACACCAGCACATCCCACCGGCGCGCGGGATCAGGAGAAGGAAAGGAGATGACCAACCGGCGGCTGGAGGCATAGATCAGAGGCTGGCTGGAAGTGCTGTTGATCAGGGCTGTAGCAATGCTGGAATAATCATACTTTCCGTCCAGGTCTTCCTGCCGGAGGCGGTACCTCACTTCCTCTCCGGATGGAATATTATTGTCTACAAAAGTGTAATCGGTCTTATTGCTGCTGTTGCCGCCAGCGTTGGCTGATGGAACGAACCCGACGGATGTAAAGCTGCCATCCTTCCCCTGTCTTTCTATGTGAAAGCCTTTGTTGTTCTGCTCCCGGGCCGTCTCCCAGGCGAGCTTGACCATGGCGTCCTCAGCTTCCAGGATCTTAAACCAGGTAAAGGTCACCGGAAGAGTGGTGGGATTGGCTATCACCACACAGTTGCTGTTACAGGAAGCATCGAAAGAGCAGATGCGCGCTACGACGCCCGTCTGGGGATTGGTCAACTGGATCGAAAGCGTGCCCGCGCTAGGCAGATTGATGCCATAAAAGCAGTAGTTGACCAGGGTATTGCCGCCGCTGACCGTAGGTACGCCGGCAGGGCCAAAAGCCACGGTCTGGACGGCGCTGCCGGTGGTGGTTAGCCACACTTTCGTGATGGCAAAAGGAGTGAGGGATGCATTGGCGCCCGTGTAGCTCAGCTGGAAATTGCCCGTTTTTGCCGTCGCAGGGACAGTGGCATAAGAAGTGCCCGTGAAATTGGACGCATAGGGCGTTCCGCTGACGTTGGGGCAGTTGTTAGCTTGTCCGTTACTGTTAGCCCTGGACCCCACGCCGGTGCAGGAAGTGGGGTATTGCGCTTTTGCGGAACCGGAAGCAGCCATACACAGGACCCCTGTGAGCATGGCAATGCCAGTGGTTCTTGTGAAATTTGTCATGTCTCTGATTTTTAGATGGCAGCTACCAGTGCCTCAAAATAGAGAGCCTTTTTACCAGTAAAGAATGGGTCTGATGAAACCTAAGATTTTTATGGGATTTCTTTAATAGAGGCTAATAATAGTACTTAGGTATTGCGACGGGTATTGCAATTTAGGAAAAATAATAATATGTTATTAACTATTTGGGCACAGTAAAATAAAAACAGGAGCCATGGGGTGGGGAGGATTCAAGCCAAACGTTGCCGCCGCCCTGTTCGACGATCTTTTTGACAATGACCAGGCCGATGCCCGAGCCTTCGTATTCACGCTGCGAATGCAATCGCTGGAACAATTCAAAGACCTTATGGAAGTTGCCGGGTTCGATGCCGATGCCATTGTCCCTGACGCTGAACTGCCAGTGATCTTTTACATCCTCGCATGCGATCTCTATCCTGGGCGGCCTTCCGTCGGTGTATTTAAGCGCATTGCCTATCAGGTTCATGAGCACAAGCTGCATTTGATCTCTGTCGGAATAAATTTCAGGCAGGGGCGACAGGATCGATATGGTGGCTTTTTTTTCTGCGATGCTGACGGAAAGGTCCTGTAAGGCATCCTGGACGACGGCTGTCATAGCCAGCCGCTCTTTCTTTTCCCCGGCCCCGGCCTTTGACAGCTTAAGCAGGCCCTGCACGCGGACCTGCATGCGCTCCGCGCCGTCCAGCGCAAAGCGTATATATTTCCGGGCATGGTCATCCAGGCCGTCCGTATATTTTTTTTGCAGCAGCTGCAGGAAGGAGCTCACCATCCGGAGGGGCTCCCGCAGGTCATGAGAGGCCAGATGCGTAAATCGTTCCAGCTCCTGGTTGGTGGTCTTGAGGAGCTGGGTTTGGTGCAGCAGCTCCTGTTCGAGGAGATACTCGCGCGAGATGTCGCGGGTGACGCCGACGGTCCGGAGGTTGCGGCCTTTCGCATCATAAATGGCAATGCAACGGACATCCACCCATACAATTGTCCCGTCCTTCCTTATGTACCGGTGGATCGGGCACCGGAACAGCTCTTTTCTTTCCTTGTAGCATCCGGCGACGAAACCGATGACCATTTCCCTGTCTTCCGGGTGCACCAGCTTGTTCATCACATTTGCCCAGGTCCATCTTTCAAGGTTGTCATAGCCGTAGTTGTCCAGCAGGGCTTCGCTGAAAAAATAATGATCGCTGGCGAAATCCCTTTCCCAGATCATATCGTAGCTGGCGCGTGTAGCCAGCCTGTAACGTTCGTTGCTTTTGACCAGGGCTTCTTCCATCCGGACATGCTCCGTAATGTCCATCAGTTTTATCAGCATGCCGGAAAATCCTTGGGCAGATTTGAAAGCCTCTAATGAATACCGGTATACCACGGGGTCTTCCGCCAGGAAGGAGTTTTGCCATGTCAACGTTCTTCCCGCTCTCATGAGGCCCAAGGCCGTCATGAACTGATCTTGCAGACGCTGATCGCAATAGGAGAAAACAGAGTCGCCGGTGGAGAGCTGTTTGCCGAGTACCTTCCGGACCATGTTGCCTGCAGTAGTGTTGAAGCAGACTATGTGATAATGTTCATCTGCCAGGATGGCTCCCTGGTCCATGCAATTCAGAAGGTCCTTTAGCAAAGGGAGATTGATCGCTACGAATGGCTCGCTGGTCATTTTCATTGAATAAGATTTCTACAAATTTCCCGGGAAAATTGGAGCGGCAATGAAGATGAGGGGTTTTACTTTACGAAATTAAAAAATCGCGGCGCTTTTTGGTAAGGGTATGTACTTAAGCAATTTGGCGCCCGCGCAGCCCTGCGGGGCGAGCTATGCTGTTTTTACAGAGAAGTATTTATTAGTAAACGAATTAAGATGTAAAATCGGGAATTACCGGCATTCGTTTGATGGAATAGGATGCTTTTCATCTTTCCTTTGTTGTGTCATCAGCGCTCTTTTATTTTTTCCTGTAAAACTCAATGTATGAAAAGCCAGTCCATCTCTCTCCACAAGCTCGTCAACCAGCTCATGTACCGTTTGCAGCCCATAGCGATGAGGCGGGGCAATGTGATCCTGAACGGGATCCCTGACGGTATCTCCTTCTTCGCCGAGGAAAAAGTGCTGTCCCAAAAATTATGGGACGTGATCACCAGGGCTGTTAACGGCACGCAAAATGAATGCCTTCATGTCATCACCCTCGTGGCGGACGATAGCACAACGGTGTGCGTGAGAGACAGGGTCCATGGCGCTGATGTATCTTTCAGCATCTCCAACAATTTCCTGACGGCCTGATCCCTGTCGCTGCGTTCCGCAGGACTGCAAAGTAAAGTTGTATCTTTGCCTGCATGTTGTTTCAGGGGACGGGCAAACTCTCGCCCGGTAAGTATAATATAGCCACGGTAGTAGTTTATTTCATTGTGCCGATCTCCGGCTTTGGTACGGATATCTACCTGCCTTCGATGCCGGCCATGGCGCATGATCTGCATGTTTCGGATGGCGCGGTACAGCTGACGCTGTCTTTGTTCCTTATAAGTTATGGTTTATCGCAATTGATCACGGGGACTTTCCTGGATGCCTTTGGCAGGTACAGGATCAGCATGATCGCGTTGCTGGTCTTTTCCGCTGCCAGCCTGCTGACGGGCTGGAGCGATCGTATTGCCGTCATCTATGTCATGCGCATCCTGCAAGGGCTTTGCGTGGGATTTATCGTGGTGGCGGCCCGGGCTTTTTTCTCGGACATCTATGAAGGTGAGCAGCGAAGGGGATATATCAGCCTGATGACGATCGTCTGGTCGGTGGGGCCGATCGTGGCGCCTTTCGTGGGCGGCTACCTGGGCCATAGCTTTGGGTGGCGATCGAACTTTTATGCGCTGGCGATCTATGGGCTGCTGCTTTTTGTCCTGCAAGGTACCTTCTCGGGGGAGACGATCCGGGCGCGGACTGCGCTGCATTTTCGGACGGTGCTGGGGAATTACCGGAAGATCCTTTCCACAGCGGATTTTGTGGCGGGCCTCCTGATGCTGGGCCTGTCTTATGCGATGATCATGTTCTTCAGTTTGTCGGGGCCTTTTGTCATCGAGCATACCATGCATTATTCACCGGTGGTGGCGGGCTATGTGTCCTTGTTGCTGGGGGCGGCCTGGATGTGCGGCGGCTTTTTGGGGAAGGGCCTGATCCGCCGGCCCTTTCTTCCGAAGAACAGGGTGGGTTATCTGATCCAGGCCCTGGTAATAGTGACCATGATCGTTACTTCGCTGTGGGTGGGGACTGTTTGGACGCTGGTGGCTTTTGCGTTTGTCATCCATGTTACAGCAGGGTTTGTCTTCAACAATTATTTCACCTATTGCCTGGCCCGTTTTCCACAGGCTGCCGGGACGGCCGGTGGATTGGCCGGTGGGCTGGCGTATACCATCACTTCGTTGTTGAGCTATGGGATCGTGGCGACGATCAGGCCGGTGACACAGATGGGGATCGGGGAGGGGTATCTGGTGATTACGTTGATTGGGGCGGTGGTGTTGTGGGTGAGCAGGAGGATGTATGCATTATGAAGGAAAGAAATTACGTTTAAGGAAATAGACGCCAATAATCAGCAGAAATATGAATAAGGTAAAAACATCAGTCCTCTTTGTCTTTATTTTAAATGCGATCAGAAATGATATTATTCCGGAGAAAAATATACTACCGATAATTGCAAGAGAGAAAAAATACAACCGTTCTCCTATTGTATAAGCGTTTAAGGTTATTTGCCGTACCAATTGCATTGGGCATTCTGCGGCAAGCACAGCAACTATTCCTAATCCTGCCAGTTTCCAGATAGAAATACCTTGATCAATCAACAATAGCCGCTTAATCAAGAGCCATAAAAACAAGATCAAGGTTCCTAAAAGAAATAAACCCTTTATATTGATCGGTGTTCCGGGAATGAGATCCGGGATGTCAAATGAAGAGAAGTAGAACAGCCACCATTGGAAAAGATAAGCTAGTAACAAAGCGCTGCTGTATTGAATGATCGCCTTTTTAATAGACTTATTCTTTTTATTTTGCAGATGATTAAAAATAGCTGTCTGTTGGTCCATTATAATTTCAATGCGATTTGATTCGATTCGTTCTGGATTTTCAAATTTATTTTCTATATCTGTATCCAGGTCATTCCACTTTTGGTAATTATCAAATGTGTAGTCTGCATATTTGCTCAGAAAATTCTCTAATTGGCGCTCTATATCTTTTAGCGTGCCATATATGCCGTCACGGGCGAGATCGTAATCGTTATCTATATTATAGACAAATGCAGTTTCCCTGTCAGATAGGACAGTTTCATTTTTTAGTTCATATAAGGTAATGACTGTTTTATTAAGCGTTAATTCCCCACTTGAAAAACGTTTGAATAACAGCCCAAGTAGCGGCCTGCCACTAACTGTTGGGGTTTCAAAATGTAAATAGTTGCCTATGTAATGGGAGATATCGTTGGTGCTTATTGAGCTTGAGAGAAGTAAGTCAATAAAAAAAATATCCGGGGTTTTGTCTTTTGAAACGATTTGCTCAGCCCAATCGATTACTTCTTCTTTTTTGAGAAGCCCGGTGGAAAGTCCGGCTCTTAACTGATGAATGACATTTAATATTTCTTTCGGATCCGTATTTTCCATCTAGGGTTTATAGGTTATGACAGGAGCAGGCTGGCTATTATCGTTGGACATACATTGAGATGGTTAATTGTGGTCTGTAATTTACAAAAAAATTGCTAAGTCTGCAAAAGGCCTGTTTTGCTATCTGCTGATAATCTTTTAGTTATGTTTGTGATAATAAATGCAGGCGCTTGAGATCCTTGATTAATCGGTTCGAACGTCGGACCATCTTGTTCGCAGACAGGTTTTGAAGCCGTCAATCATTGAATTTGACGTTTTTTTCATTTTCCCCGAATTTTACTGATATTGTAAGCGATTAATTATCAGAACCCATGCGGGTCGAATACCAAAAGGTCACCTGAAGGAATTCTCCAACCGCTAATTCCCCAAATTGTTAAAGAGATGAAGGAATATCTTAGCAAGGAAGAACAGAATCGCCAATTCCACTTGGGATACACTATGGCGTTTGAAGCCGCAACCAAGAGAAAGAATTGGAACAACATTGTCGCACTTTGGCGGTCGGCGGCTACACAAGGACACAAGAGTGCGCAATTTTACCTTGGCACCTGTTACGATCATGGTCTCGGGGTAAAAAAAGATATTCGGGTTGCATTTAAATGGTTTCTCAAAGCCGCCAAACAGGGCCACATGGAATCGCAATACAACATTGGATTTTTTTTTAGAGAAGGAGAGCTTGTCAAGCAAAATTTCAAAGTGTCATTTAAATGGTTTATGCTTTCAGCAAAGCAAGGCGATACCGAGGCACAAAGAGATTTGGGCTACGCGTATTTTTACGGCGAGGGGACGAAAGAAGATTATGGGAAGGCAATATTTTGGTATAGAAAAGCAGCTTCTAAAAATGATCCAAGAGCTTTGTACAACCTTGCCCTATGCTATAAGCATGGCCATGGGATCGGCAAGTCCGTCCGTTGGGCTAAGCACTATTTCGAGAAAGCAAGGTTATTAGGGCATAAAAAAGCTGGGAGCCAATTAAAAACCCTTAACATGTAATTTAGCCATCATGGGCGGGCAAGAAATTATCGCCCCTCATAGCAACAAATCAATGACGCCATATCGGCCAACAGCCGATTCGAATTCTGCACCACAGGGATCACCGGCATGTGGATGTACGGTTGGATTAGCGGTGCCAGGAAGGACTTTCAAGGTCTTTTGCAATGATGGAAAGCAAGTCGGCTGCGAAGAATACCGCAATGGAATCTTACTCAACCTAAGCATTTCCGACTGTCAGGAAGTGGTTGCCAGGGTCAGCTCTGCCGTGTAGCCGCCTTATATTGGGATATTGGATTCAGCTACAACTGTCAAATAATTTGTCTGTTGAGTGGTGATCAAATGCTCACTGGTACCCAATGTACAGCGGCGGAGCGGTTAGGGCTGCCCGGGTTAATACAAAGGAAAGAGGCACAGGAAGAAAGAAAGCTACAGGGCATAAAAAGCCCATAAGATTTGAATGCAATCCGCGGGGCCATAAAAATTTCTTATCGATGTGCCTTTGAGCCGGGAATGCAACTGCAACGGATTTTTAAATTTTGGAATATTATTTCTTTTATTTTTGTACAGTTCCTGCGGTTCCTCCATAATTGGACTTGTTGTCAATAATTCATGCTTATCACGATTTGAAGCCAAATGTTGTGGGGCTTCTTGAAAAGTAATTAAATTTTAAACAAATAAAGATACACCCGAAGGCTATCGGTCGTGAGACCAATGGCCTGGAAAGCATTTAAAATCTTATTGTATGCCAGATAAAAAACAAACTATAGAGGTAAAAGGGACAGCCGTTACCATAATAAGGGTCAATCAAGAGGACTATATCTCATTGACCAATATCGCCAGACACAAGAATCCCAATGAGCCGAAAGATATCGTTAAGAACTGGATGCGGTCGAAAACTACCATTGAATTCCTAGGCCTGTGGGAGAAACTGCATAATCCGAAGTTCAAAGGGGTCGAATTCGACTCCTTTGCCCGGGAGGCAGGGAGCAATTCCTTCGTACTATCGCCTACTAAATGGGTCGAAACTACCCATGCAATCGGTATTATATCCAAACCTGGTAATAGTGGTGGCACTTATGCACATAAAGATATAGCTTTTGAATTTGCTGCTTGGCTCAGTGCAGAATTTAAGCTATATCTCATTATGGAATTCCAACGTCTAAAAGACGAAGAAAATAGCGTAAAAAAGCAAGAATGGAGTCTACAGCGTACCCTTTCCAAAATTAATTATCGTATCCATACCGATGCTATCAAAGAAACACTGATTCCTCCTGTAATCACAAAAGAACAGATCGCTACTGTATATGCCAGCGAAGCTGACATACTCAATGTGGCTTTGTTTGGAAAAACGGCCAGGCAGTGGCGAGACCAAAATCAGGGTAAACGAGGCAATATCCGCGATGAAGCTACACTGGAACAATTGGTTGTGTTGACTAATCTGGAAAGCATCAATGCCCTTTTAATACGGAAAGGGTTCCCGCAAACCGAAAGGTTAGAACAACTAAACGAAGCTGCCATTCAACAAATGAAATCACTTTTGACCAACACCACTATTAAAAGGCTTTCACGGTGAGGAGCCTAACTTACAGTTGACAATAGCCGAAAATATTCCCATTCCCGGTTTTAAATCCATCCAATCCGGGTAGCGGCGGAGGGGTTAGGGCTGCCCAGCCTAATGCAAAGTAAAGATGCACAGGATGAGAATCCACATTGCCTAGGAATACTCGCGTGAGGGGATCGAAGCGGTTAGCCCGGAGTCCAAAGGACGAGGACTATGAGTATAACCGAGCGAAGCGAAGGTTACGGACGAGGAGGAACAAGGGACGACGTTCCGACGAAGTTCTGCCCGACCCGAAGGGGCACGCCCAAATGGGGGCATCAAAGAGGCACCAATAGGTCACCAACGCCTTGCACACTAACGATACCTCTCCAGCAACGCATCCGCCTCCGCATACCCGGAAGGAAATGGCACCCCGGCCGTGGATGCCCCGGCTTCAAGCAATGCGGCAATTGGGTCCGGGGAGCGTCTTCCCGTCCAATAGGAGTCCACGGCGGCTTTTACCACCAGCATCAGCGGAGTGCGTCCATTAACGTCGGCCCGATCGACATAGGCGCCCTTTTCCAGGAGCAGCTGGACGATAGCGGGCTGGATCCTCCATGCGGCCACATGGATGGCGAGGCTGTTGGGCGGTATACTGAAATACCCGTCGCCTTCGGCAAAAGGTGTATTTACGCCGACACCAAGATCGAGCAAACATTTTACGGCCGGCAGGATGCCGACGCCCGTGAATCTGGCAAGCAGCGTACCGCCCATGGCCAGCAATTCTTCTTTTAGTAAAGGTTCCTTTGCTGCCTGGGCTGGGTCGCCCATGGTGCAGGCGCCAATCAGCCTCGTGACGCCGTGCAGGTCTATGGGGAAGCCACGTTGCCGAAATAATTCCAGGACATCGCTGCGTCCGTGATGGGCGGCCCTGGCGACGGCGGTCAGCCCTTCGTTGATGACGGCAGGATCGGCTCCATGATCCAGCAGCAGCCTGATGAGGGCGAGGCTATTGTCTCGGGCCAGTGCATGATGGATGGGATACCAGCCGCGATCCCTTTCGCCATTTGGGCTGGCCCCATACTCCAGCAGATATTTTGCCCCTTCGTAGTCGTGCCAGTCGTGTTTGCGTATAAGCATCATTGTTAGGTTGTGGTCGGTGATCCGCCCCGTTTCGACGAGCAGCTGCATGGCTGCATAGTCATCGCTCTCCGGTGAATGGTAAACGGCTTCCTCGTCATTGGGATCGGCGCCTCGCTGCAGCAGGAGGCGGGTGAGGTCTGCGTGGTGGGCGACACCGGCGGCGCCATACAAAGGCGTTTCGTGTTCAGGGAACTTGCCGGTGGTCCAAAACCCGGCATTGGGGTCCGCACCGGCATCCAGGAGGGCCGTAGCTGCCTGGACAAAATCGGCTGATGGACGCCGGCCGAGCCGGAGGTATTTGGAAAGCGCGAGATGAGTGAGTGCGTTGGCATTGTAAGGTCCGGACCTGGCGGTGGCGTTGTTCAGGTCCTGCGATAAGAATTTTCGTACGCTTGCCTGATCGCCGAGAATGGCGGCGATGTGAATATCGCTTTGCGCCAGCTGCGGGTGCTGCGCCAGGAGGGCTTCGGCGCCGGCGAGATCACCATGCCAGGTGGCTGCCTTAATAAAGGCGGCGCGCAGTTGGTCCATGTCAGATGAAGGAGCTGCAGGCATTTCAGGAAGTTTTAGGAAGACGGCATAAACTTATGGAGAAAGCGAGATCGGATAAAATTTTTGTAAGGGGCTGAGTGTAAACATTTAGAAATTATCAATTAGGCATGAAAAGTGTGGATTAAATGGAGCCGATCGTATATAATATTTTCTATGGTATATCATGTTCTGAATGGCGACAGTCTTGCATACAGCTTCCCCGCTGCATCTATCAACGGGGAGGTGATCGTGGACAGGGAAGGGCTGATCGATGGCGGTCTGGAAGGAGACGATCTGTCGAGCTTCTGGCATACCCGGGCGGACTCCATGGGTTTGCCGGATGAGGAATACCATAGGATGGTGGTGGCTGAATTTGAAAAAATACGGGCAGCTCCTGCGGGCGCGGAGTTTAATCTTTGGTTCGAGTTTGATTTGTTTTGTCAGGTCAATATGTGGTTTGTGCTTTCCTTGCTGGCCGGACTGGATGCGGAGAAAAAGGTTTATGTGGTGTATACGTCCTGGCTTACGAAAGAGGATAAGCATTTCTGGAATGGATTCGGACCGGCAACAACGGCGCAATTGATAGCAGCTTTTGATAACAGGACCCTATTGAGTGAAGCGGATATCCAATTCGGGCGGGACCTGTGGGCCGCTTACAAAAATGGCGATCTTGCGGAATTGCGGCGGCTTTCAAAACATCAGGCGGCTTGCTACCCTCACCTGGAAGAGGTGATCGAAGCGCATATCGACCGCTTCCCGGAGAATGGGCAGACGGGCAGGCCCGAGCGGGTGCTTGCGGCGATCATGAAGAACGGGCTGACTGATTTTAAGATCGTTTTCAGGGAGTTCTGGAATAAGGAAAGTATTTATGGGTTTGGGGACCTGCAGCTGATGCCTTTGTATAAGAAGGTGTTGGTGGATGGGGTTTAACGTCTAATAGCCTTGTGGCTCCGCTATATAGAGGATTGCTTTGTTGAATTGCCGGAGGGCATGCTTGCCCCAGCCGATTTTTCTATTTGCCATGTAGCCAGCCCTTTGACATTTCGACCACTTCCTCATGAGTGAAGTATTCGCCTGCGTCCATGCGTTTCATGGCCTCGTCAATTTCGGCATTGTATTGTTCGATGCTTATGGGAGCAGTATCATCCTTTAATTGTACATAATGTTTAGCAACTTGCAAAAGGGATTCCTTTTCGACAATGGACAAACGCATCCAATACTGCAAAAAATCTTTATCTAAGGATTGAGCTCCCATAACGGCTATTTTTACAAATTTAATTTTTTAATCTTGAATTACGAAGGCAAGAGTTCAGATTAGAAAAATAGATAAAATATTGAAAATCAAAAGTATAAAGTAATCCAATCCGGTTCCATTTTTCCCTTCCGGCTGAAATTGCGTATGATCCTTGCACATGACAAGGGTTAGCCTTCCTAATGACGACTGTCATATCCATCGGCGGCCCCAAAGAGTAGCTTTGCTGAAACTTCCTTTTATGAGCACTGAAAAATTTTGCCAGAGCTGCAGCATGCCGTTGGACGGCAAGGATACCCTTGGAACGGAGAAGGACGGGTCCGCCAGCCTTGAGTACTGCAAATATTGCTATAAGGACGGTGCATTCATAGCCCCCGGTATGACGCTGGCCGGGATGGAATATAGAGTACGGACCCGGATGGCGAAGCTGGACCTGCCTGCCGACCTGGTTAAGCTGGCCGTCGGCCGCCTGCCCTTCCTGAAACGATGGAGCGGCGCCGCGGAACAAAAAAATATGGGTCCGGCGGCAGGTGAAAGCCACCGGGAACGGACTGTTAAATGATGTTTTATGCACCTGATCACAATCTCCTTATTGTTGTTGACCACGGGTTCAGGTGGGCTCCTGTCCACCAGCAGGGGGCATGCCGGCCAGGTTCGGAGCCAGGCGGACACGGTAAGAACGCCGACAGTAGAGCTGGAAACGACGATGGTGAGCCCGATGACGATCCTCATGATCCGCGACACGGCCGCTGCTGTGACGGACATCAGCCGCGTGCTGGGCAATGGCTATGTGGAGCTCTTCACTTACATCAATCACAACCATCTGAAACCGGGGAAAGTGATGGCCTTTTACCATTCATCCCGGCTGCCCATGATCATGGATGTGGCAGTGCAGGTGGATAGTCCGGCCAAGGTAACCACCGGCAGGATAAAAATAAATAAGGTGCTGGCGGGCAATGCCGTGGTAGCGCATTACCAGGGCCCGTACGAGCAGATCGGAATGGCATATGCGGCGCTTGGCAAGTGGCTGAAGCAGCAAGGCAAAAATGCGCTTGATGCTCCATTTGAGGTTTATCTGAATGATCCTATGTCCGTGAAGTATCCTTCGGAATTAAGGACGGACGTGTACCAATTCGTGAAATGAGCGTAATATGAAAAATATATTCAAGCCAGCCCTGGTGGCCGGCATCATTCTCTTTGTGGTCAGCTACGGCGGGCTGTACCTGGCTATTCAATTCCTGCCTTTCCTGTTCATCAAATATATTAATCCGATGTTCACTTCGGATAACAACAGGGATATCCTCTTCTATGCGCACGCCTTTGTCGTCAGCTTTGCCTTATCCTGGTTCTGGGAAAGGTTCAAGAGCCTGTTCAAGGGCAATTTCGTCCTGAGGGGATTGGAATTCGGGCTGGTCTACGCTGGGGTAGCCCTGGTGCCGGTGATGTGGATCACGTTCAGCTCCCTGGATATCACCTTGCTCATGGTGGCCAGCTGGTTTGTGTATGGCTTGTGCCAGGGAATGGTGGCCGGGATCGTGTTTGCGAAGATGAATCCGTGACCTGTCAGGATAAGGAGTGCTATTTTTTCCCATATTCCAGCAATGTAAATGTTCCGGGTACAATAGCCGGCTTTGGTTTGGGATTGTCCGCCGTGGGCGGCGGTGTCTCTCCCAGCTGGGCGGTGACAGTGAACAAATGTCCTGTCCCTGTGTCGAAAGCCAGGGTCTTTGCGCCGCGTTGGGTGCTGATCGTGTCGATGACCTCGAATTTGCCGGGGCTGGATTCTTTTACCACCGTCAGCGTGCCTTCGCCGTTGGAGGCGACAGCCACTCCGGCCTGATCATCATAGATGGCGCCATCGACCCCTTTGCCTATCGGCAGCTGGGCGATGATCCTGCCATTGTCGGCATTCAACACCATCATCAGCTGGCTTTTACGGCAGACACTGAACAGCCTGTGCGTTCTGTTGTCAAAGGCCAGGCCTGTCGGCTGCTGGCCGGGAGACAGGGCAAATCGGTGTTGAATGGCCAGCGTCCTGCTATCAAATACCACGATCTCGTTGGCATCTTCCAGGTTGACATAGATGGAGCCGTGGCCGTCTGTTACGCCCGTCTCGGGATTGCCGCCCACGTCGAAGGTCCGGATGATCTTATTGGACGGCGCATCGATGACGGTGATATTCCTGCTGTCATTGTTAAAAATGAAGACCCTGTTGGAGAATTTATCATATAGAAGGGCATCGGGGTTCTCTCCCGCAGGCAGGGTGGATAGGGGCTTCAATGTCGCGAGATCGAACACGGTGACATTATTGGTTTTGCCGTTGGTGATAAAACCTTTTCCCAAGGAAGGGATCGGGCAGATGCCGTGTACCCCTTTCATGCCGGGAATGATGCCGATCTTTTCATGCGTGTCTGCGTTCAGTACTTCCACCTGCGTGGCATGGGAAAGATATAGTCTCCTGTCGTCTGTGCTCACGGAAAGATAGTCCCATCCGCCTTCCCCTCCGATGAGGGTTTTTTTCAGCAGGCTGATGCCGGACGCATTGGATTGGGAAAAGAGCGCAGGATGGCAGGATAAGGCTGCCAGGAAGAGTGCCAGGATATATTTCATTTGTTTATTTTAATAGTATACAGTGCTGCAGGATGGGTGGGAGTGGATTCACAGCTCAATAACATCGTTCCCGCAGCGGTATAGGCAAGACCTTCTGTCTGCCAGTCGGCCGAGGCGTTTACGATCGTATAACGGGTGGCATCGCCTGTGAAGAAGCTTTCTCCCGGATAGTTTGAAAAGAACCAGATAAAGGAGTCGTTTTTTTTGTCCATATAGCCCAGCAATGCCAATGTTCCTGTTGCAGGATCGTAGGCTGCGTCCGTGACCTTTCCCTTTGTATTAAAGGCGGCAATGGGCGATACCGCATAGGTGCCCGGGCTTTTGGGGAGCTTGTAGCAACGCGTCTGCAGATCTCCCCTGTCCTTTGTAAAGAGGTACAGGCTGTCTCCGACGCTCATCATGGCTTCGCAATCGAAATTCGTATTACTGTTGGAGGAAAGGTCGGGCTGGTCGGTGTAAGAAAAACTGATGGCATCGGCGGTCACGCTGATGGTAGCTGTGCCGGGGGCCAGATCGCTTTTTTTAATGCGCAGGACCTTAAGGTCTGTCCTGTCGCCGTCATTATTGCCTGTATCGCCGATGTAGAGATAGGTGGCGTCGGCTGTGATATCTTCCCAATCCGTATTCGGATAATTGGCGATGGTGACTGTCTGCAATATGGCGCCGGTGGCCGTATCGATCTTATAGATCGCATTGGGATTGCCGCTGTCGCCAAAACTCCAAAGGGCGCCGTCCGTGTAGCAAAGACCCGAGGATTCCTTTAGCTGAGCGGGCAATACGTGAGCCGGGCCAAGCGTCAGCGGCGCGGAGGCGGTGGCCGAAGGAGCGGCGGGGCCTGTTCCGTCGCCTGTATGTTTAGTGCAGGCAGCAAAGATACCATTGGCTGCCAGTGCATAGGTGAAGAGTCGTTTTGTCAATACCGCTGTCATCATCTTATAAGATCAGTTGCCGGATAAATAAATCCCTGTTGGCAACAGGGTTGCCAACAGGGATCCGTAGATCAATGCAGGTTGCCCGTGCCGTCGGCCTGGTAGCAGCCGATGTCCTTGCCGGGACCGACAATGGCGGTAGCGCCGAAGTTCGGATCCACCGGAACATTGGCGATGGCTGAAAAACCCTGGAAGCCTTTTCCGATGGCGGGTGAATTGCTTTGTAAATGGAAATTGTAGGCGTCCACGGAAGCCTGTGTCTTATAGTTGAGGTTCGGCAGCGGATAGTTGACGAACATCGGATTATTCTGGCCTACGAGGGAGGTCCCGTCGTATTGCATGCCGAAGGTGTAGGAGGCGCCCAGGAAGGCTGCCAGGTTTGGAATACCCGTAGCCTGGGGATGGGTAACCACGGCCTGCGCCACATTGGTGGGCACGAACTGGTTGGTTATGCTGACGTCGTCGCCGTAGAAATAATTATACCCGTAGGCGGTCTGTGCGATGGGGTCACCTGCGTGCGGACCGGTGGTATCGGCCAGGTAAACTTTGGCGGTGACATTGTTGCCGCCGGCGATCCTTACGCCAAAAGCACAGTTGACGACCAGGTTGTTGTACACCAATGCCCTTGAATTATTCTCCACTTCGATGGAACCGCTCCTCGCGCCGAAAGTGCCCGTGTTCCTGAAGCCGTCATTTATATAAGTGTTATTGTACATGGCGATCATGCACTGGGGCTGGATACCGCCGTCATTGGCGGATTTGGTGCCATTGGTAGCGCCGCCGATGATGAGGTTGTACGCCATATTGCCCTGCGTGCCGCCTTTGGCGTTGAAGCCGTCGCCGCCCGTGCCGCCGCATTTTTCAAGCGTATTGCGCATGATGTTCACATGGCCGCCGTAGAAGCGTACGGCATCGTCAGGCGTACCATAGATCCAGGAGTCTTCCAGGATGAAATTGCCGTTGGGATTGCCGAAGTAGATGCAATACTGGTCGCCAACGGAGGGGCCGGTAAAAGGTGTGGTTTGAATACCCGCTCCTGCAAAATCCAGGTGTGTCCATTTTATGACCAGCAGGGGACAGGTGGGGCCGCAATAGATGCCGGACCATCCGCCTGCATAAGCGGAATCAGAAGTGGCAGTGGAAGAACCCGTGGTCTTGGCACGCGAAGGATCGGTGATGGTCACGGGTGCGTCTTTTGTACCCAGGCTCACCAGGGTGCCATTGACGATGAGGGCGGCAGCATTTTTCACGTTGACGGTCACGCCTTTCTGGATCAGCAGCGTATCACCGGCATTCACCGTCACATCGCCTGTGATAGTATAGGTCTGCCCGGTGAGCATGGTGCCTTTGATCGAGCCGGTCAGCGGCGCAGCTGAACTTACGGACTGACCTACCTGGATCTGGGCAGCCGATACGTTGGAACTATCACTTTTTTTACAGGAAGCTATTGCCAGTGTCAGTACGACAACGATCCCTGTGAGCTTTAATTTTCGCATATTTACTTGTTTGTTATGTTTAGAATTTAAATCTGAATCCCATGGAATAAGTGGCGTAGAACTTGTCATATTGGACGGTGATATAATTCGGGCTCTCCTGGAAGGGCAGCCTGAACTTGCCGCTGTAGCTGCTGTTGCTCTGCTTGATGATCAAATGGAACGGCGTGTTCAGGATGTTGTTGACCTTTACATACACGATATAATGTTTGCCGAATTCTTTCTGGGCGGAGAGATCCAGGTTGACCGTGGGCTTTTCCCAGTTGTGGAGTCCTTTGTATAAAGCGAGGGTATTGATCCTTTCACCCGTATAGACCAGCGCCAGCTGGGCATCGATCTTATTCCGGTGGCTTTTGTACAACAAAGAGAAATTGCCGATATGCGCGCTTTGTCCCTGGAGGGGCCTGTGCTCAAAGACCCTTGCATTCAGGGCCTGACCGCCGGATGACTGGTAGTAAAAATTTGTTGGCGCATTGATGTCGGAATGCGTGTAGGTGTAATTGCCCGATACGCCAAAATTGCCGATGTATTTCCGGAAGACCAGCTCCGCACCGAAATTATTGGCATTGGCGGAGTTGCCGGGTTTCAGGTAGATCTGTCCGTATCCTTCCTGCGTAAAAGCGTATTCGATAGGGTCGGTGATCACCTTATAGAAGGCCCCGATCATGAACTGGTCCAGCCCTTTGGGAAAGATCTCAAGACGGAGATCGAGATTGTCGATGGTGGAGTGCTGCAGATACGGATTACCCTCCGTCAGATAGTTGTCATTCGAGCTGCTGCGCTCCGGAAAGGCGATGAGGTCTGCAAAGGCGGGGCGGAAGATACTCCGGAAATAAGAAAATCGAAGCGCTCTTCTGTCATCAAAAGAATATTTTGCATGGAGACTGGGGAGCAGATCGATATACTTTATATCCGCTGACTTTCCGGCATTGCTTGCGGAAAGGGACGAAACGTATTGCTGGTGGGTGCTTTCCATCCGGATACCGCCCAGTATCTCCACTCTTTTGGAGAGATCGTATTTCGCCTGGAACCAGGCCGCGCTGACATCTTCCTTGAAATCATAGATGCCCGGGTTGCCGGCGGCATTGCCCAACGCAGCGTTGGCAGGAACAAAGGTGAACTTCGAGGCTGGTATGGAAACATATTGTTCGTCATTGGAGTTGGGATCACTCACGGGGGTCAGATCGTACGCATTGTCATAGTTGTCCCTTTGTTTATGCCGGAGCATGCCGCCGAGACCGAAGAGGGCATGATGACCTGCGATGTCTTTGACATAATGAAAATTGAGATAGCCGGCCAGGTCCTTGTCGGTATTATGGATCCATTCCCGGGATTGGTTACGCACCACGGGTGGGGAAATGGTATAGGTGCCGGCATTTGTATTGGGATTAACGGCCCTGGCGATGGAGAACTGTGCGTTGTCAGGCACTTCTCTTTTTGCCCGGGAGGCCACCAGGGACCAGTCGGTGGTGAAGCCGCTGCCCAGCTTGTGCTTCCCCTGCAGGGTGGCATTGTAAATGCTTTGTAATTCGGACCTTGTCTCGGTCTTGTCATAGATGGCATAGGAACCGACGTAGTTGTTGGCCGTGGAATAACCTCCCAGCAAGGAATCGCTGGTCAGCCGGACCCTTCTTTCATTCAGCTGCAGGTAAGTGGCGAAGAGGCTGATGGAGTTGCCGGCGTTGAAGTCATAGTCGATCTTGGTCTCCATGCCGGACCGGTCGACACGGGAGCTGTACCGGCGGGCATAGGTGTCGGAGAAAGCCGGCTGTTGCGGATGCGTCTCGTCGACCGCGGGAGGGACAGTGGGACTTTGCAGAAATGAATTGGAATTGCTGCCCCTGTAGGCATTCTGGTAGCTGCCGGAGAAGATAATGCCCAGCTTATCTTTCAAAAGGCGATCGCTTAGCGTAAGGCTTGCATTCTTGTTGATAGGGGGGCGGCCTCCCGTTGTGACGACGTTCTGGTAGGGGAAGGCGGATATGGGTGCGAACACGCCCGGTCCGGTGATCTCCGCGGGTGACTTTAAGTTGAGGGAGCCTTTCATGTAGGAATAAAAGTCACGATTGAAATAGAGGTCGCTATAACCTGTCCCCGCATTTCCTTCCAGCCTGAATTTATTGCCGGCATTCTTCATGACAAGGTTGACGACACCACCCGCGGCATCTGCTTCCATGTCGGGCGTGAGGGATTTTATTACTTCGATCCTGTCGAGCAGCTCTGCGGGAAAGATGTCCAGGGGCACATACCTGTTCCGGTTGTCGGGGCTGGGTATTTTTACACCGTTCACCAGCGTGGTGTTGTACCGTTTATCCATCCCCCTGATGATGGCATATTGTCCGTCGCCGGAGCTGCCCCGCTCGATGGAGATACCTGAAATGCGCTGCATGACATTGGCGACGGTGATATCGGGCGAGATGGCAATGGCGTTGGCTGAGACGATGTTTACGATGCTATTGGCCGACATTTCTTTTCGTTTGGCGAATTCGTCGGATGCGCCGTTGAGGGCGGAGGTTACCATGACATCCGAAATGGTGGTGGCCGCCGGGATTAAATAAATGTTGACGACCGTAATGCCGCTCTTGTGTACCACGATGCTGCTGTCCAGCGTGACATAGCCGACATAGGACACGTGTAATTGGTAGGTGGCCTCGTCCAGGTCTTTGATGAGGAATCCGCCATCCAGGGATGCTGTATACTTTTGATGAGAAGGCTGCAGCGTGATGGTAGCTCCGATCAATTGCTCCTTCGTGTGCTTATCGTATACATAACCCTTGATCCCGCCGGCAAAGGCGGAAGTACACGCTGTAAAGAAAAGGGCCAAGGCGGCGAAAATATGTCTGTGTTTGGAATAATGGTGCATTGCTGGTGTACAGTTAAGTCCTGATGATGGGCAAAAATAGAGGGGCTGTTTGTTAATGGACGGGCAGGCAGGGAGAGTTAATGCAACGATGATGTTTACCTAATGATAACGTAAGAATATCTTCAGAAAAAAAACAGAAAGTGGGTTACCAGCTCAACATAAAATAGTGAAGACCATCGGTATATGCGTAATCAGTGTGGATGGAAGATACTTTGGAGATCTGTTTGACGATGGACAGGCCCAGCCCGTTGTGGTTGCTGTTGACGGACTCCTTGTAGAAACGGCGGAACAGTCTTTTTTTATCCAACGGACCGGTGGCGCTTGTGTTGCTGATGATGAGCTGTTGCTGCTCCAGCATAATGGAGATAGCGCCGGACGGGATATTGTGATTGGTGGCGTTGCTGAAGAGGTTGTTCAGCAGGACGTCCAGCAATTCCGGGCTTATCAGCAGCCGGCTGTCCTGCAGCCGGTGAGAGGACCTTATATCGCGGCTGCCCCATAATTCATGGAACTGCGCTATTTTCTCCTCCACTTTTTCCCTGAGATCGATCTGATGGGAATTATCAAATTGCCCGTTCTCTATCTTGGCCAGCAGCAGCAGGGATTGATTCAGGCGTGAAAGTTTTTTCACCGCGGAATAAGCGCCTTTTGCCAGCTCGCTCTGCGACCTGGAGAGGTCTGATTCCTGGATCATCATATCCAGCTTGCTGCGGATGATGGATAAGGGGGTTTGGATCTCGTGGGATGCATTCTCCGTAAACTCCTTCAGCAGGAGATAGTCCTGTTCGGCTTTTTCAGTGGCTTCCAGCAGGCTCTTATTCATGAAGGCGAACTCCCTGATCTTTGTTGCCGGAAAGACGGGTGACTCTGTTTTTCCCAGCTTGAAATTCCGCATGACATTCATGGCTGCATAAAAAGGCTTCCAGAGGCGCTGGAGCACCAGCCTGTTGATGACGATGGAGAGCAGGATCGTCAGGAGGATAGTGATGAGCGATATGTTGATGAGGGCGCTGGAGAGATGGCGCATGCCCTCCAGGGGTTTGGCTACGGACACCTGGTACCAGGCGTCATGGAAAAAAAGGGGGAATTCAAGCTTCCTGAAATTGTGCATTTTCTTTTCCCTGTTACTGTACATTTGGAGCAATTCGAAGCTCCTTTCGGTTTGTTGCCGGCCGGTGGGCTTGAAACTGATCTTTTCTTCGTCCAGGGGATAGAGGTCAGGCAGTGCGTCGTGGTGGATGACATAGCTGCGGATGTTTTGTTCGATGCCTCCCAGGTCGCCGTCCATTTCCCGGATCAGGATCACTTTCGTGGATAGATAAAGGACGAGGCTGGAGACGAGGAAGGTGCCCACCAGGATGGGGAAATTGATCAGCGAGTACCTGGTCAGCAATGCTATCTCTTTTTCACTTCTTTTTTTCATTGCCGCCGACATTGAATTTATATCCCATCCCGTAAATGACGCTGATATGATTGGCGCAGCCTGCCAGCATCAGTTTTTTTCGCAGGTTCTTAAGATGCGTATAGATGAAGTCGTGATTGTCATTCATGTCGATCTGCTCGCCCCAGAGATGTTCGACGATCGCTTCTTTTGTCACGACCTTATTTTTGTTGCTGACAAAGTACACCAGCAGCTCGTATTCTTTTCGGGTAAGGTCGATGGTCCCATTTTTCCCTTTGACGATCTTGTCCTGCAGATCGATGACAAGATCATCTGCTACCAGCTTATTCTTTCCATCGAAGCATTTGCGGCGGATGATGGCGGCTACGCGGGCGGAAAGTTCCGGCAAATGAAATGGCTTGGTCAGATAGTCATCCGCGCCGAGATTAAGCCCTTGTAATTTGTCGTTGAGAGAGTTCTTCGCCGAAATGATCAGTACGCCATCTGCTTTGCCCAGCTGTTTTAATTCATTCAATATATTCAACCCATTGCCCATTTGCCCGTTGTTCTTCGGCAGGGAGATGTCCAGCAGGATACAATCGTAGTCCCTGACCTTCACTCTTTCCATGGCGTCATTAAAATTGAAAACGGGATCGCAGAGAAAATTATCCCGTTTAAGATAGGAGCAGATACTTCCGGATAATTCTATTTCGTCCTCTATGACCAGGAGCTTCATGCTTTCACCGTTTAGATTTGGTATGGGAACTGCAAAGGTAAACGGCTTTCCGGGTTCTGGTGCGGGAATGGAGATTTAATGATTTAGTAACAATGGTCGGTTTCCCTGGGGGCGATGGACGGAATATTTCCCTTTTCCATTTGCTGGTCCCCCCATTCGCGCAGCAGCTGAATGAACGGGATCATCTTCGTCCCCATTTTCGTCAGGGTATATTCTACGCGCGGCGGCAGCTCCTTATAGACCTTCCTGTGTACCAGCTCATCTTCTTCCAGTTCGCGCAGCGACTGGGTCAGCATTTTGGGAGTAATGTCGATGACGCTGCGGCGGAGCTCACCATACCGTAATACGTCGTTGCGATACAGGTACAGCAGGATGCGGGCCTTGTACTTGCCGCCGATGCGGCGAAAGGCATAGTCGATGCTGCACATGGGCTCCATATTTTTTTGCCTGCTTTTCATCTTTTAATTGCTTGATCTTTAATGTTAGTATACTTCTGGTATCCTGGATACCAATAAGTGCCTGCTTTTTTCAAAGGTACTACAGGGCTAATTTTACAGCAAATTAAAGCTTATGAACAGACGGGAATTGATAAGAGATATGGTTTTATTAGGTGTGGGGACGGCGTTGGCATGGAAGAAAGTGGTGCGGCCTTTTCACCAGTTCAGGTTAGGGACCCTGGAATTGACGGTGGTCACGGATGGGTCGATCCGGATGAGCCCGGTGCAGCCCAATGTGGCGCCAGCCGGGCCTCCCGCTGCCGTCGATAGTCTCCTGCGGAACAGTTTCCGGAGTACGAAAGAGATCGACCTGGGCGTGAATATCCTGGCGATCCGGAAAGAGGGGCGCGTTATACTGGTAGACACGGGTACGGGTACGGGCTTTGGGATGGATTTTGGCAGCGCGTCGGGCTGGCTGCCACGGTCCTTAAAAGATGCGGGTATCGATCCTGCCGCGGTGACGGATATTATTATCACGCATGCGCATCCGGATCACATCGGCGGATTGTTCTATAAGGATGGAAGGTCTGTCTTTCCCAGGGCGCAGGTGTATATTTCGGCGATCGAGCAGGCATTCTGGATGTCGGAGGATCCGGACTTTTCGAAGAGCACGCTGAACCATACAGATCTTTTGAAACAGGTGCTGACCTCCACGCATAAGATATTGACGGCGCTGCGGCCGCGGCTGCATTTCTTCAACGATGGGGACGAGCTGTTGGGATGTATCCGGCTGCAGCGTGCGGCGGGGCATACGCCAGGTCACACGCTGGTGCATGTCTTTTCGGGTGAGGAGGAGATGGTGCATATCGCCGACCTGCTGCATTCGGATGTGCTGCTGGCGCCGCATCCTGAATGGGGATTCTCGGGAGATACGGATCTTGCGCTGGCGGCGGCTACGCGGCGCTCGGTTTTGCAGACATTGTCGGAAAATAAGACAAAAATATTTTCCTACCATCTGCCCTGGCCGGGCATCGGTCATGTACGGCGGCAGGGGGAAGGGTTTGAATGGGTGGCGGAGGCGTATGCGATACCGGGATAGCATAAAAAAAACCCGCCGGCAGCGGGTTTTTTATCAGGTTAGTTGCCCATCGCCGGCGGGCCTTGTGAGTTCATATCCTTTCTCTTGAATAAGTTCAGGTCCATCTTTCCAAAGCGATAAGCGAATACCACCCGGAATAACTGAGGGTCTTTCAGCCTGTCATATTCCTGGGTGAAATACGGACTGTGGCTATACTGGTTCGACCACCGGTTGCGGAAAATATCGCTCATGCTCAAAGTGATGCTGGCCGCATTGTTCTTCAGGAAGCTCTTCTTTACGGCCATATCGAATCCGTAGAAAGCCTTGATATATCCCTGCGAAGCGCTTTGTGTGGTGGATCCCGGCGGGCCGAATTGATTTTGCTGCTGGTTAGCGGGAATATTGGTCTTCGACTGGTAGATGAAGGTGGCCTGGATGCTGAAATTAGCCGGCAGCTTGAAATTGCTGTTGAACTTGCCAAACCAGCTCCAGAGTGCTTCCTGGGAGGCCTGCTTCAAATTGTCGGTATTGATATGCGAATTGTAGATGTTGAAGTTCGCGGTGATGTCCCACCATTTGGTGATATTGTCCGTCGTCGTGATCTCGCCGCCTACGGTATAGGCGTTGTTGGCATTCTCGTAAGAATTGATCAGGATGGGCTTACCGATGGGGTTGACGCCGCTGTCCTGGTAGCGGGTCATCAGGTTCGAAGTATATTTATAGTACCCGGAGATCAGCAGCGTATTGCTGTGGGGGAACGTTTTCATATACGACATCTCGAAGCTGTTGGTAAACTCAGGTACGAGGTTAGGATTACCGCGCGTGATATTCAGCGTATCGGAATAATCGGTGTAGGGCAGCAGCTGAAAGAAGCCGGGGCGGTTGACCTTGCGGGTGGCGCTGAGCTGCAGCTCCTGGTTATGAGCCAGCTTCTGGCTGAGGAACAGCGAAGGGAAGAGCGTGACGGGATAGCTGTTATGGAAATGCTGTTTCGTATTCAGCAGATCGCCTGAATAATTGGAGCTTTCGCCGCGCAGGCCTACAGAGTAACCGAATTTTCCGATGGTGCTGGAAAGGTTGATATAGGCGGCATACACCCTGCTGATGCTCTTGTAGTTACTTGTCCCGTACGGCGTAATGGTGGAGCTGCCGTCCTCATCGATGATGTAGGTGTCATTGTAGTTGACCAGTTTCTGGAAGGTGGCTCTCAGGCCGGCTTCCAATTTCACTTTACCGAGGGGATTGGTATAATCCGTCTGGAAGGTGGTGAAAGCGGGGTCTGCGGTGCCGAGCACCTGCTGCCTGGTGGTGAAATTTACAGATTTGCGGGAGGCGTCTGTGTAATAGTCGGTTGTATAAAGAGAAGACGAATGTGAGGTCACCCAGAAATGAGAACCATCGGCGGTCCATTGCTCACCTTCCTTGGCAAAGAGATGCTTCATCCCTACCTGCACGCCATTGACGTCGAAGGTGCGGTCCGACTGTGATCTGCGCTGCGAATAGGTAATGGGTTTGCCAAAGTTCAGGGTGTCGACCTGGATGTCGGACACATTCGTGGGTTTGAAATTGCCATGCACTTTGAGATAAGAAGCCGATAGGGTCGTCTTGTTGGTAACGAAATAGTCAAGGCCCACCTGCCCGAACATGAAATGACCTATGTTGCGCTGAACATCGCTTTGTAGGAGATGGGTAGTGGTATCGGAGAGGAACGTATTGCGATCCGTGTTGCCGACGGTCTTTCCTCTCATGCCATTATACATGCCATTTAGGCTCAGGTTCACTTTTCCCTGCCTGGCATTGAGACCCACGAGTGAATTGACCCCGCCGCGGGAGTCGACGCCTGCCGAGATGGTGCCGTTGTAGCCTTGCTTACGATTCTTCTTCAGGATGATGTTGATGATGCCGGATCCACCGCCCGAAGCATCGTATTTGGCGGAAGGGTTGGTCATAACTTCCACGCTCTCGATGGCATCCGCAGGGATCTGGTCCAGTGACAGCGTCGTGGGGCGTCCATCCACGAAAATGGTGGGCGCGGCTCCGCGGAGGGAGACGTTGCCGTCGATGTCCACGTTCACGGAAGGTACATTGCGCATTACATCCTGCGCGGTACCGCCGGCGCTGACGATGTTCCTGTCCACGTTGAAAACTTTTTTATCCATGTCCAGCCGCATGGCGGGTGTTTTGGCGGAGACGGTGACGGTGCTCAGCTCTTTGGTGTCGGTGCTGAGCTTTACGATGCCCAGGTCCTTGCTAAAGGAAGGAAGCGCTGCCATCGGATTGCCCTGGTCGCCGGGTTTGGCAGCTGCAGCCGCGGGAATGATCATAAAATTGACATCCTGTGGCTTGTAGCCCGTGGCCGATAGTTTCAATGTTAATTGACTGGCGATAGGGAGATCTTCCAGGTCAAACTCTCCATTGGCTTTTGTCTCTGTGCCTTTGAGCAGGACCTGTTTCTTTTTCTTCGTAGTCGGGTCAACAGTCGTTTTGAGTACCAGGGCCGACACCTGGCCCATGGGCTGACCCGTGGAGTCGGTGATCTTTCCATAGACGCGGCCGATGGAAGGCGGCGCCTGTGCGCCGGCTCCTGGTCCGCCTGGTCCACCGGGACCGGCTGGTTTGGCGCCGGGGGCTTGTCCGCCGGGGGCCTGGGCCATCGTAACGGCGGCAAAAAACAGGGAAAGTGTTAGCGTTAAAAGCAGTTTTCTCACTGGAGGTGTTGTTTTAGATCGCAAATTTACTCCGATCTCTGTTGTTGGTCCAGTTGATTATGGCCAAAAGGCCTAAAATGTCGGTAAATAGCCTGAAATCGGCTGCGAAAATTTTTGTAAGCGGCGGTAATTGTTGGCCATGTGGGATGGGCGGTGGAGATGGCGGATGACCGGGAAGTATGGGACGGAATTGATGGTGCAACAGTATTGGCGGAAAGGAACTGACCCAGTGAAATATTCCATATCTGCATCTGTTCCGGTGTGTGGGAATGGGCCAACTTTGCAGTATGAAAAGCAATATCGGATCTACACCTTACTATCACGTCGACGTATTTTCTCCGGAACCATTTTCGGGCAACGGGCTCATCGTATTTACGGAGGCCGATGGTTTCAGCGATGCTGCCATGCAGGTGCTTACCCAGGAGATGCGGCAGTTCGAGAGCATCTTTCTGCAGCGCATCAGCGGCAATGTCGTCCGGGCCCGGATATTCACCTGCGATGAGGAGCTGAATTTCGCAGGTCATCCTGTCCTGGGAGCTGCGGCGACCTTGCATGATCTGTCGGGTTTGGACGGACAGGCTGACTGGGTATTTGAGCTCAATGAAAAGACGGTGACGGTGACGACGGAACGGAAGGCGCATGGATATGATGCGGTGATGAACCAGGGCAAGGCTGTATTTGGCAGGGTGCTAAGTCCTGAAGAGACGGCGGATCTTTTGTCCTCTATCAATGCTGTCCCGGACGATCTGTATCCCGGGCTGTATCCTACGGTGGTTTCGACAGGGCTGCCTTATCTTGTCGTGCCGTTGAAGGACAATGGATATAAGGCGCGGATCGGCGCGCCGGGGTTGGAGCAGCAACTGCATGCATTTGGCGCGCAGTTCATCGGGCTGCTGGACATCGCAACGCGTGGGATCAGGACGGGGAATAATGATGGTTCGGTGGAGGATATTGCGACGGGCAGCCTGGCGGGACCTTCGGGGGCTTTTTTAGTGGCGCATGGACTGGAGAAGGCGGGTAGGGTGATCGAATTTCAGCAGGGGAGGAATTTGGGAAGGGATAGTAAGTTGTATGTTACGCTTGCGCCCTGTTCGGATGGAACGATGGATGTGATGGTGCGGGGCGGGGTTTGTAAGATTGCGGGCGGAGTGATGGCGGCGGGGTTGGGTCCCTTCGTTTAGTCCATCGATCACCGCGCCAGATAAGCCGCAGGCAGCCCGATGCAGCCTATCAGGATCACCACATTGATCACGGCGAACAACCAGGAAAATGGCCGGGGCGCAGCCCTGGAATAAGGCACGACAACGAGGTTCATGATGATCCATACGAAGATGCCATATCCGATGGCGGCGGGCAGCGGATGTAAATTCAACCAGGGTATATTCCCGGGCAGATAAAAATAGACCGCTATCCAGCTCATGGCAATGAGAAAGTGAAGGAGCAGTCCCGTCAACACCATGAACCCTTCTCCGGCAAAGGCACGCTTCCCATACACCGCGCTGGCGATATACCGAAACAACATACGGGGATCCTTATTCCCTCTGGCGAGGAAGAGCAGGACGGCGGCGATGGCGTCGAGCGCGCCGGCGAGTAATCCGGTGAGCAATAGATGCATTTTTTTTGCTCAAAAGTATTGACCGTCCGCTATACCTGTTTTGTAAAAACGCGACAATTCCGAAGGAAGGATACCCGCATATTTTTTGAAGGCGTTGGTCAGGTGCGCATGATCATGGTAGCCCAGCTCGAAAGCGATACGCAGGAGGCTTTCACGGCGGGCGCGCAGCCGCCGCAATACTTCCTGGAAGCGGACGATGAGTATAAATTCTTTAGGCGGGATGCCTACGTTCTCTGAAAAGATACGCTCCATGGTCCGTTTGGACATATGGCATTCTTTGGCCAGCGCCTCCACGGCTATTTGTCCTTTGGAGGCATAGATCACTTTATAGATGGAACTGAAATCGTGGCGGGTGTTGATCTTTTTAGCACTGAGATAATCATCCAGCAGGGGCGCCAACGGTTCCCTGCCCATCAGGAGTTGGAGGTCCGGCTCGGAGAATGCCAGTAAGCTGTCCACTGCAGGCGCCATGGGCTGTTGGTACAAGGCATAGAAGCCGCCGGGTCTGAAGCGTATGCCTGTTAGAATGCAGCCTGCGGGAGCCGTCACCACACCATAGGCCGTCATGGTACCGCCCAGGTACATTTGTCCGGGCTGCAGGGGAATGGCCTGGCCGGCGATGGCCATGGGATGGAACAAGGCTGTGGCGCCGCCGGTATTAATGATGATGTCGGCGCAGCCGTCGGCATAGACGCGTCTTCCCGATGACGCAGCGTCGGCTGCGGTCCTGCGGATCCAATAGGCATCGATGTGGTCCGCCAGCGGCCCGGCAGGTTTGTATTCGATGTATGACATGGTGTAATGTTCAAAAGTAGAGATAATTTTCTTTTTAGCTGTAAACACTTAGGGCATTTTGGTTCAATACGCTTATGCAGTAGAGATGCCGTAGCGGTGATCGTTGTAAGAAATTGATTATCACGATCATGCGCAAACGTTTTCGTAGATAAGTTATTCACAAGTTTGGTAGACGGCATGGTGCTTGGATATCTTTGATCCAACCACAAAAAGAATTCTATGAAAAGAACAATGACTCCGCCATGGCTGATGGGTATCGGCCTGGTGGTATTATCTACGAGCTTTTTCCAATGCGAAAAAAAGGCGGCGCCTGCTGCCGGCGAAGATCAGACGGCTGCCAGAGCGGCAACCATCACTTCTTTTGTTCATCCCGGGGTTTTAAACACGCAGGCGAGCCTTGAGCAGGTCGCCGGTGAGGTCAATGGCGGCGATGCAGGGCGCCTGGCCAGCTATCAGAAGGTGCTGGATTATATCAACAGCCACGATTATCCCACTTCTTTCTATGCCACGGTGGTGGTGGGCTCCAACGGCGCTACCACGCCTTCTAAGAGCCAGATCCGGAAGGATGCGGAGCTGGTGTATGCCCTTGCCTTGCGATGGACCAAGACGGGAAATTTCCAGTATGCTACGCAGGCCATTGGCATCCTGAATGGCTGGGCGTATACTTTTCAGAAGTACGATGTCCTGGCCGGGTCCAATGAAAATCAACCGGCGCTGGAAGCCTCCTGGACGACGCCAAGCTTTGTGGCGGCTGCCGAGATCATCCGGTACTACAAGGTGAATGGCCAGGGGGCCGGCTGGTCCGATGCGGATATAGCACAGTTCTCTAATTATCTCAACAATGTGAAGAACAACTATATCAACAACATCCCGCAGTACAACAACAATTGGAATGCTTCCGCGGGCTATGCGAAGATGGCCATTGGTATTTTCCTCAATAGCACGACGGTGTATCAGAATGGCTATAATGCGCTGGTGTCGCTGATGCCTACGGTCATCCATTCGGATGGGACCCTGCCTGAATTATGCGACCGGCAGGATTGTGTGCATTACCAGTATACGCTGACGGCCTATGCCTATGCAGCTGAGCTGGCCCGTATCCAGGGCGACAACTCGCTGTGGACGGTGAATTCCAGCCGCATCAGGGCGGGGTATGATTTCATGCGGGCGGCTTACAACAGGACCACGGGATGTAATTATTGCACCACCTCCAGTCCTGTATTCCCGGGCACCGAAGTGGCTTACAATTATTACAAGACCAGCAATCTTCAATACCTGAGAGAGCTGCAGGACCCGCTGGGTGTGCCGAATGATAATACTTTCCTCGGTTTTACTACGTACACGCATTTTAATGTTCCAGGTCTTTAATGTTTTAAACCTTTGTTATGAATAAAATTTCCAAGTTATTTACGTGTGCATGTGCACTAATGATCCTGGCCAGCTGTCACAAGCAAGTCAGTCCCGGCCCTTCGTCACAGACAGCAGCAAGGGCTGTTACGAATTTCAAGGTTGTGGGCTACCTGCCTACCTGGGCGGGGAATGTCAGCCAGATCCAGTTCTCCAAGCTTACGCATATCAATTATGCCTTCCTCATCCCGACGTCCTCGGGCGGATATCAGCCTATCGAAGACCCTGGCAAATTATCTTCCATGGTCACGGCGGCGCATGCTGCGGGGGTGAAGGCGTTGATCTCCGTAGGCGGCGGAGGCGGTGGGGGTGGCTTTGCGGGGATTGTCGCCAGTTCCGCCAACCGGACAGCGTTTGTCAACAGCATGATCAGCTTTACCAACCAGTATAACCTGGACGGGGTGGACATCGACTGGGAGTATCCCAGCGCGGGGACGCAAGCCAATAATTTCCTGCTGCTGATGCAACAGCTGAGCACGGCCATGCACAACAGCGGTAAGCTCTTGACCGCAGCAGTCATTGGAGACGGCGGTGACTATATCGTAGATGGCATTTTCAGCATTACGGATTACCTGGTGATCATGGCGTATGATGACAATAACTTCCAGCACTCCACTTTCGAAGTGGGTACGCGGTGTATGAACTACTGGCTGAACAGGGGCCTGCCTGTTGCAAAAGCGATCCTGGGCGTACCTTTTTATGGGCATGATTCGTCCAAGGACCCGAACTCGGCAGATGCCTATGTCAATTACAATACGATCCTGTCCGGGGGCGCTAATGCACAGCTGGATGTCAGCGGCAGCCTTGGCTACAATGGCATCATCACGATGAAAAGCAAGACGAGCTATGCGATGGCCACCGGCGGCGGCATCGCCATCTGGGAGCTGTCGGGGGATGTGACAGGGACCAATTCCCTGCTGTCGGCCATCAACCAGGTGGTCGTGGCGGGCGGTAACCTGAGCACGGGAGCGCCCGTGGGGACGACAGTCACCTTTAAAGGGTTTAACAATCAGTATGTCAGCAGCGAGAATGGTACGAAGGCGATGAACTGCAATCGGCCGACGGCGCAGGGATGGGAGCAATTCACGGTGGTGGATGCCGGCTGGGGCAAGGTGGCGTTGCAGAGCATGAGCAAATATGTCTCATCGGAGGATGGGACGCAGTCGATCACCTGTAATCGCGCCAGCTACAACGGCTGGGAGATCTTTGACTGGATCCCTACGGCTGACGGGAAGGTGAGCCTGCGAAGCACGAATGGACTCTTTATATCCAGCGAGAACGGCACGAAGGCCATGACCTGTACACGGACAGTGGCGCAGGGATGGGAGGCTTTCGGGATAAATCAATAGCTGGACCTCTATCCTATGGAAAAGCGGCAGGGCCCTCGCAATTGCGGGGGCTTTTGCATGCGCATCATTTTGCGGCGGAAGGTGGGGAAGAGATAAACCACTTCACATATTCTGATAGCTGCGTGCTTAAATAATAAGGAAGATTCATTAAAAAATAGGGTTTCTTATTAGGAGTCACAGCTTCTTCAACAGAGAAATTTCCACCATAGATCCTGATCGCATAAGGATGGTCCGCCGCGTCGATGAATTGATGAAGCGATCTCAGCGTGCCGGTGGTGCCTGATTTAACCTCTACAGGTATCAGCATATTGCGGTACATCACCACCAGGTCTACTTCTGCATTGGACTGCGTTTTTTCCCTGACCCAAAAAATTGGTTTATTGCTGGACAGGGTTTGCAATGAGATCAGCTCCTGTGTGATCAAATGCGGTATGACGGCGCCTTTGTAAGCACTGTTCAAATCACCCATTGCAAGCATTTGTGCCTGTATGGAAAGCGTATAGTTTACCAGTCCTGTATCCAGGAATTGAAGCCTGGGGGCTTTCTTTATGTCCGGTCGCGGAGGTGGTTGTACGTCTGTAGTCGGATAGATCAAACGAATAATTTTCGCATCTTCCAGCGTTCTGAATGCTTCCCCGACTTCTCTTGAACGGTAAGCAGAGTTGCCGAAACCCTGAAATTTTACACGTTGATCGAGATATAATGGAGCGTTGTCCATGATATGTTTAATGACCTTCCTTTTTGTATCATTCGTTGTATATTTTTCAACGTCATTTTTATAAGTACTCCAAATGCTTTCATATACCTTGGTTAGATCAGAAAGATTATTTTTTTCAATATCCGTTTTGATTATTTCTGGCATGCCCCCAATAATAGCATACCTGTGGAAAAGGTCCAGCAGTATTTTGTGCGCGGCAGGTCTTACAGGTATTATCTTCAATTGCGCCACAATTTCCGATCTTTCGGCTGCTTCCAGGTATTCAATGAAATTAAAAGGATGCAGGTATAAAAATTCTACTCTGCCAACGGGGAAACTTTCTACTTTTTGTATCGCAAATTCCAATAGAGAACCTGCACTGATAACATGTAGCGCAGGCAGCTCTTCATAAAAATATCTTAATAGCTGAATGGCCTTAGGGCTTTCCTGGATCTCATCAATGAACAATAATGTTTCACCAATCGCGGACAAAGAGATCTCATGTGATAAGAACAATACTTCGCAGATTGATTTTACATCATGGAAGTCTTCAAAATAATTTTTATCTCCTTTTTTTTCGAGGTTCAGCATGATCGTATTTGGATAAGATCGTGCAAAATCTTTTACCAGGGTTGTCTTTCCAACCTGTCTGGCTCCTCTGATGATCAGGGGCTTTCGTGAAGCACCTGCTTTCCAGTTCTCGAGGTATTGTTCGGCATTTCTTTTAAGATCCAAGGTGTTTTATTTTTAGGATTGTAACAAAACAAACCCAATTTTCGACGTTTTTTGTAACAAAACAAACCCAAATTTAGGGTAAATTTGTAACAAAACAAGCCCATTTTGGAGGGGTGATCGGTATTTTTAAGTTTAATATATTGAAAATCAAATAGTTGTTTATTTGTGGTTTTCGGGCTCCTTCTGAAGGTGATATTTCCCCTATGGCGTATCCCAGGACAGGTTTTGAAAAACAGGATAATTGCTTCCTGATCCATCGTGCAGAGTAGT
>Ga0163162_10000622_pt1 | contig 32904 bp, 31 predicted proteins | sample S55metaG_FD_115310 | JGI IMG/M metagenome (GOLD analysis project Ga0163162, IMG submission 115310) | Switchgrass rhizosphere microbial communities from Kellogg Biological Station, Michigan, USA - S5-5 metaG | ecosystem: Host-associated > Plants > Roots > Rhizosphere > Soil | place: USA... | reverse complement strand
GGCCCGGTTGGACGCACCTGTGGATGCCCGGTTAGATGCGCCTCCGGATGGAAGATTGGATGTCCCTGCTGAAGGACGATTGGATGTTCCCGCGGAAGGACGATTGGATGTCCCCGCGGAAGGACGATTGGATGTCCCCGCGGAAGGGCGATTAGACGTACCGGCCCTGTTTGCTGATCCATTCCCATAATTACCCTTAGCCCGGTTATCGGACACAGTATTGGATGTTTTTCTGTTATTGTTGTATTGATTAACTTGATTCCTGTTGCCATTATTAATGATAACGTTATTACCGCCATGATAATAACCACCACCACCATAATGACCACCATAATAACCGCCATGGTAACCCCAATGATTAGAACGATATATACCAACTGCCATAACTGTTGCAAATCCAAACCAGGCCGGATAATATCCGTAATAATAAGGAGGATAATAGGGCACATAGGCGGGTGAATACACATATTGTACGATCGGTGCAGACTGAACCACGGTAACTGTTGTTGCCGGAACATCTACAGTAACAGGATTTTCCCCGGTATACCCCGGATTAGCCGTGATGGAAGAATTTCCTTTTGGCTCTATAATATAATCTTTCCCGTACAGTTCCTCATCACCAACCATCTGGATTGAAACTTTCTTGTCTTTGTCTTTATTGACTAAAATGATTGCAACATCCTGCGTTTCAGTTTTGGTGACGTCAACCTGGAGTACAAAAGTAAACGCGTCACCATCTTTCTTGGTAGTCACTTTGATAAAGTCCACTTTTTTATCCAGGTTCAGATCAAGATTATTGACCCCAGTTTTTTCATCATTTAACGATTTTTCAAATGCCTCAATAGTCTTCGACTTTTGAAACAAAGTCAATACAGCATAAAGATCCAGGTTATCCCCGGGTAAGCCCAGAAGTTCAGTTGTGTCCTTGTTAGCTTGAGAAAAAACAGGTTCGCTTAGCAGACTCAGGGCAGCTGCAAGAAGCGGTAAAATGAGTTTTTTCATAATATGAAATGTTTTTGCAAATAATAAACACGATTAAAGGTACATCCGTATTGGTTGCGGGTCAACGATCCATGGGCTTTTTAAAATACTCGCCCTATTATTTGCTTTGCTGGTAAGTTAACCCTGATTGTTAAAAATGGAATGTCATTATCTTTCATAATTGCGCAGAATTATAATTCATAGCAAAAAAGAAGAACGAGGGGCTACTGGGTGCAAGCTGTACGCTTCAAGTCCATAAAGCTTCCCCGCTAAAATCTTGCAGCATGAAGCACGAAGCTACTTAAATACATTCCTGACTTGCTGAAGTGAAACGCCAAGTGTTTGCTTGCAAATAGCGTCGATCGTTTCTTCATCACCTGTGAAATGAAAAACACTGTGGCGGTGAGTGAGTGCTTGACCGGGAGCCAAAAACGCCGCGGGCGAAACTGATTCCAGTTCATAAAAAGGTCCAAGCTGTCTTCCATCCTCCAGGGGGCCATCGTTATAGGCATTCACCGCATCGCCACTGAAAGGTGGTTTTTTTGTATCCCATTCCATGTTCAAGTACTGAGCCGCCGTGTTCACATCGAAAAGAGCGATGGTGAGGATCTTCTTATCCGCGTCATAACTACCGGCAATATTTTTAGCGAACGCCGGTCGAACACCAAGTTTGCCCCGCATCTTTCCGTCTGCTTTGAAAAATAATGTACTGTCGATATACTTTATCCGGCTCGCAGGGATCTCCCCAAAGTAACCCGTATTGGCAGGTTTATTCGCATTGTCTTTTTTGTAGGGGACAATGACGGTCGTGTTTGACGAAGGTGGAAACATATCGAGCATCCAGATGCAGGGCATGCCGGTGGAATCGCTCCATTGAAATTTACCCGTATTTGTCAGGCTATTTTCGGTAAAATATCCGACTGCTCTTATGCCACTTCCAAAACTGATGTTCAGCCATTGCTTGATCGTAGGTTTGTCAAGAATCCGTATTGTGCGGTTGATCGTAAGTTTCAGTTCTGTTCCCGAGTAATTGGGCAGCTTCATATCCTTTTTTAATGAAGCCATCGTGTCTGAGGCCGACATCAGTTCCCATGATTCAGTATCGAAAGCCCCGGGTATCTTCCAGTTGGCAAAACTCATTTCAAAACCCCTCGCAAAAAAAAGGGAGAATGGCCCGCCCTCGGGTCCCAGCCAGATACGATTTTCTCCTCCGTACGCATTCATGTGCGGGTCGGCTTCTGCATCAAAGGCCTTGTAATTGATCCAGCCAAAACTTGAGCCATCGCCGGCAGTAGATGTAAATACCTTTGCCTGGTATTTGGGTGAAACAATCACTCTCGAATTTCCCCGCGAGAGCACAACAACGCTGTCGTCATATTTCCGCAGAAAGGACAGGTCTTTTTCAAAGGGTGACAAGCGACAGGAACAGATAGCACTTATGCCTGCTAATAAAATTGCTAAGGTTTTTTTATTCATAACGGTTACAAGGTGGCTGATCTGACAGAGTGATCCGGGAGCGCAAATTAAAAAATATAAATTGTCTTCATTGGTTTTTTACTCGTTATTGATTTTCGCTGCATGTCGCCGGTTCTTCGATGTTTTTCATCTTTCTGATCGCCCAGCGCCATTTATTGTCTGTATATGTCATCTTTTCCAGCGTGATTGTTTGTTTGAAACATTTGTTGCCATTATAAATATCTTCAGCATAATAATCGGCATAGATCTCTGCATAATTTTCATTTTGAATAAGTGACGACACATTTTTTATCACAACCTTATTTACACCGCCAAAAGCTTTGTAAGAGCAAAACCAATCTTCGCCCTGGGTTATCCAGTAACTATTATAAGTCATGTTCCATGCTTTATGGCAATCATTGTTATTAAAAGCGCTGAAAAAATTACTTACTGCATTTTCAGCCGTTACACCATCATCATCTTTGAACGTGGGACGATCATCAACGGAGCCATCATCATCTTTGTAGCCGGGTGGAGCTGGGTTGGTGGTATCAGGCATAGTCATCGCAGGCGGCAAAGGGGCCGTATCATAATACATTCTTATAAGCTTGACAGAATCATCAGATTTATCAATTGATGTTGTTTTGCTCAACAGGCTATTAATTTTTTTCTCCTTCTCACTTTCATTTATTTTGTTAACAGCAAATCTTATCAAAGGGCTGAGAAGGATCAGGGTCCCTAAAATCGCATATAACTTTTGTCTTGCCGGCTTCTTTTTTGACGGCGGAGCCGAAGGTGTTTCAGTAGTTGCGTTACTTTCTCTGAAGCGGTCATCGTATATCTTTCGTTTTTCCTCGTCGACCAGGGTCTCATACGCTTCATTTATATCTTTGAATCGTTCTTCAAAAAATTTGTCGCCATCATTTTTGTCGGGGTGAAACTTAGTACTTAATTTCCTGTAAGCTTTTTTAATCTCATCCTGCGATGCATTCCTGGCTATTCCCAAAATGTAATAGTAATCTTTTATGTTAGAGGCGCTCATAGAAGGAAGGGGTTGCGGGTAAGGGTTTCTCTACTGAAGTTAACAAATTTCAGAATCGCGCTACAACGCCGATGTGCTCCGCTCAAACAGTTACTTCCATACCCTCCTTTGCGAATATTGAATTTGGGAAAAGTTTCTGACACGTACACTCCATTGCATCAAGCATGTCATCATTGTGGTCGGGATCGTGATGAGTAATAATGAGTTTTTTCACATTGGCCCTGGCGGCCACTTCGGCAGCGTGTTCAAACGAACTATGTCCCCAGCCTTTGAATTTTTTATATTCTTCAGGAGTATACTGGCCATCATGTATCAGCAGGTCAGCATCTTTCGCCAGTTCTACAACAGCTGGATCTATTCCACCAAAATGTTCCACATCTGTGCAGAAAGTGACAATTACTGATTCATCTTCGGCGCGGAAACCGTACGAGCCACCCGGAAAGATATGATGTTGGGGAGCCGCCTTGATCACGGCACCAAATAATTTCTCAGTTTCTCCATAAGCGAAGAACTCAAATGTGGCACCCATCATATCAAGGCCTATCGGGAAATATTCCGCCTGCATTTGTCGCGAAAATATTTCCTTCAGGTTTTTAATTTTGCCCCGTCGCCCCATTGCAAGTATGCCAAGCCTTTGTTCTTTGTTATAAGCAGGAGCAAAAAAGGGCAAACCTTGTATGTGGTCCAGGTGGAAATGAGAAAAAAAGATATTAATTATATTTTGAGATAACCCGCTGTCGATAATTTCTTTCCCCAGGGTACGAATGCCCGTACCTGCATCAAAGATCACGATCCTGTTCGCATTCTCACGATAGATCTTTATACAGGTTGTGCTTCCGCCGTATCGCTCAAATTCTTTGCCGCACACCGGCAGAGAACCCCGCACTCCGTAAAATTTGATTTTCATTTATCAAATTATTGAATCTGGGTAAAGAATTGACAGGCTGGTGAGAGGGCTGTTAAATCATTTCCAAGGTACATTTTTTAAAATATACTTTGAAAAAATAATATTTCTTGGTAATGAAAATACGGACGGAAAAATATTATCGCTTGTGCGACTGCTGCTTTCGGATCCGGCTTAACGTCTCCGGCGAAATTCCAAGGTAAGACGCGATCATATGTTGCGGTACACGCTGTACAAGAGAAGGATACTTCTTCAGAAAATCATTGTATCGTTCTTCTGCCGTTTCACTCAGTGACGCGACAATTCGCTGATTTTTCGCTTCCATACTTTTTTGTAATGCGGCCTGGTAATGCACTGCTGATTGCGGGATATATTGATTTAATTTTTGAATGGAGGAAGGTTCCGTAAGCAAAACTTCAGAATCTTCAAGGGCGTCAATAAAACATCGGGAACGAACATTGCTGGTAAAGCTCATGTCACCTGTCCACCAATTTTCCGGCGAAAATTGAAGGATATGTTCTTTCCCGGTATCGTCAATCGTATAAGTGCGTAAACAACCCGAGGCAACAAATATAGAATACCGGGTCATATCACCTTCCCGAAGAAGAAATTCACCCTTCTTCACTTTTTTCGGAATGAACTGTGTTTTAATAAATTCAAACTGTTCATCCGTAACAGGAAACTGGCGTTCGAAGAAGGCACGTAACTTCTCTAACATCTTGTCAGCTTTTTGTTAACGGTATTCACAAAGTTCACAGATTTCCGGTAAGCCGAAAAATACATGGTAAAAGCGCCTCATTCCTAAAACTATTACCCGATGCGTGATGTAGAATAAGAGATCATCAGTGGATCGATCGAATGACTTCTTTCAAAAATTTATTTTCATTGATGGTGTGCAATCCCAACCTGACCACTATCAACTTTTTCGAAGGAATGATATAAACGTCCTGCCCTCCATATCCATCACAAAAGAACATATCAGCAGGTACATCAGGAAACCAACGTTTAGTACTGTCAATGTCGTCGTAACCATTTAGCCAGAATTGATACCCATAATGTTTTCTTTCATCAGCATTGCTCGGTTGCACACTTTCTTTTACCCAGTTCACCGGCAAAATCTGTTGCCCGTTCCACAAACCATTGTTGTAATACAATAAACCAAACCTGGCAAAATCCCTTGCCGTTGCATAGCTGTAGGAAGAAGCGATATACGTTCCCGAAGCGTCTGGCTCCAGTAAAAAACTGTAAGCGTTTATTTTATAAAATAGCTCCCTGTATGGAAACCACGCATAATCTTTTTCACCAACAACGTGTCTTATTATGCTGCTCAGGATATTTGAATTACCACCCGAATAATTAAAAACGGTTCCCGGTTGATATTTTAAGGGCAATGAAGCGGCATACGCGGCCATATCACCTTTACGAAACAACATTTTTGTTACGCTGCTGGGTCTTGTATAGTTCTCAGTAAAGTCGAGCCCTGTAGTTTGTTGTAATAAATTTTTTATTGTGATACTTCTTTTTTCAGTATTTCTCCATGCGGGCACGGGCGCCGGTTCATCAACGGAAAGCTTATTTTGACTTACGAGGATACCCGTCATCGCCGCAGTTATGCTTTTTGACATGGACCATCCCAGCATCACCGTATTCTTGTCAAAACCCGGCGCATATTGTTCTGCTATGATATTGCCATCATATAAAACAATCACTGCTCTTGTAAAAGCTGGTTTACCATTTTCCGATGTCTCATTCATTACATCGGTCACTGCCTTGTCTAAATGATCCTTGTTGATGTTTGAAGGGAACGCCTTTACCGGCCTGTCTCCATAAGGCCAATCGATCGTATCGCTGTTGACAACCGGTTTTGAGGGAAATGAAAATCTTTGTCCCCGGACTTCTTTTTCACTGAGATCATTGACCAGCGTGCAGCCACAACCATTGCGATAGATCGCTTTGCTTTTCGCAATTCCCCAAACGGACCCCGTTACTGAAGAATCTTCTTCATTGAGCGTAAATTGTCCAAGAGATAGCGGAAAATCGCCAAGGTCCTCCCGTATTACATCTTTGGGGTCACGATGCTGAAGATAGACGGCAGAACATAAATTCTTTGAACCGTATCCACTGACGTCGCGAAAAACAGTAGATGAAAGCCAGCTGAATAAAACAATAATGGCCAGCAGTAACACTAAGACCAGGCCTTTGAGTACGCGCTTTCTTTTCATGGAAATGAGGGATCAAGCCAGGTTGATGGAAGCTGGCCGTTTAAAGATAAAAAACCTCACCGAAACATTTTCACCGATGCATTCAATGTTTAACGGTAAATGGTTTGAGTGTTTAACGGTTAAATAAGTGAACAAGCTTGTTCAAAAGTAAAGCTCTCTATCTTCGGAATAACGAAAGTCCCTTTCTATTTATTGAACGCTTTTAATTACCCAAAATAAAAAATCATGAACGCCGGGAAAATTTTACTTTACGGGTCAATACTTGTTCTCACCGCCTGCGGGCCGAGTACTAAAATTGAAAAAAGCTGGACAGATCCTTCATTTTCGCCAGCGACGGTTCAATCATACAAAAAAGTTCTTGTAATGGGGCTTTTGAAAAATGAAGGCACCCGCAGGATCGTTGAAGATAAAATGGTTGCGTCCTTTAAAAATGTTACAGGGGTTCAGTCGTACAGTTATCTCCAACCTGGTGATACCGTGAGGTCCATCATCGAAGACAAGTTAAAAAAAGACGGCTTTGATGGCGTGGTCATAATGCATTTGGCCGATGTTGATAAAAGCGTTTCGTATGTTCCGGGAACAACCTACGGAGGATGGTACGGTTATGGCTACGGCTTTTATGGTGGTTATGGTGGTTCTCCTGGTTACTACCAGCAGGACAAAACATATTATGTTGAAACGAATTTTTATTCTCTTACAGAAAACAAATTGCTGTGGTCGGCGACAACGTCTTCATTAAATCCGGATAAACTCGACAGAACAGTGGATGATATTATTGCCTCGCTGAAAGGCCAGCTGCAAAAGCAGAAGTTAATAAAATAATATACTAAATCTCGGTTTGCTTTAGTAGACTCGGTTCGATAATAAAAAGAAAAGGGCCATTGCGGCCCTTTCTTTAAAGGTTGTCGGAATCGTCGTTTTTGACTTACCTGATATTCGGATGACGACATTCATGCCAATAATCAAGCATTAATTTGATATCTCTTTTTACTTCTTCATATCGGTGTTTCTTTTGAAAAAACCCCTGGACGGTCATTTTAGTATAGGCTTCATTGACAGTAGCCTGGTTGACAGATGTGGAGTAAAAAATAAATGGAATACTTTTCTTTCTTAGTGAGGGGTGCTCATCTATTTGACGCTTGAATTCAATGCCCGCCAGGCCAGGCATATTTACATCACAGAAAATAATGAACGGTTGCTCTTCTGTTGTTCTCAAATAATCGAACGCGTCCTTACAGTTTGCGAACCAAAGGCGTTTATTCTGTACGGCAAGTTCCTTCAAGATACTCTCAAAAAGGTCTTTGTCGTCAGCATCATCATCAATAACAATAATAGGCCCTGATTTCATTTACATATCCCTGTTGTGTTTATTAAAAACAAATAGGATGCTAGATCGATAGTCAGACAACATTCTTTGCAAAACGATCCGGACTCAAAGGGATTTCTGGCTATTTTTCAGAGATCGTATTCAATGTTTTAGACAAAGATTTTGAAGGCCGATTTTCCAGGCTGTTCAAATAAACAATTTTCCCATCTTTCAATCGCCAGTTATCACAATAAAGCATCGAATCCTTGCTGCCATCAGCAAGGCTCCATTTATTCCATGTCCACGCAATTACCCATTGCTGGTCAAGGTCTTTATTGTGAAGGGAGATTAGCGAGAAGGGAATATTCGAAGTTTCTTTATAATTTTTTCGCCATTTGCGCAATGTTGGCTCGATCGATTTATTAGTCATTGTAAATCTTCTCGCATCCGGTAAGTCAAATCTTGTAGTATCCGCAAAAAAAGATGCCAACACACCCGTTGAGTCACTGTCCCATGCCTTGTAGGCCTTTAATACCAAATGGGAATTTTCCGGATTTCCCGGCTCCCAGTTCCTGTAAATGACGAAGGACGGGAGCGTACTTAACTGTTCTGTTGCAGTGGGTTGGGATTGGGTGATACTTGAATCGGCAGCAGGGGATGGCTGGTCGGGCGTTTTGTTATTGTTGCACGACACCATGAATATTCCTGGAACCAGGTAAAATAAAGATCGTTTGAACATGTCGTTGAATTTTATTAGTGAGCTGATAAAGTTTTTGATAAGGACAGCCACCCGCGTCTATTTATTCCGCCACATCGAATCGGTCAGCAAAGACGAACAGCAACGATGAAAAAAATAAGGAACACTTTATTTCAAAGCAAGTGCTATTGCTGTCCAATCATGATCGCCAAGACCGTTCTCCACGCATTCCTGCAATCGTTGCTGTAATAGTTTTCCAATTGGCATCTCTGCCTTCACTTCATCGGATTGCCTTGTAACCAGATTTACATCTTTCAATCCAAGTTTGAGGGCAAAGCCGGCAGGTTGAAACATTCCTTGTAAAAGTATATTGCTGTAGTTGATGTAAACGGGAGCGGCAAATAAAGTTTGGGTGATCATGCTGATCCAGGCTGTGCTTTCAACGCCGCTTTTTTTAGCAAGATTAATCCCCTCTGCCAGAGATTCAATAGCTGAAGCAATTAAAAAATTAGTACAAAGCTTTGCCACATTTGCCGCCTGGGTTTCATTACCAAATTCCCAAATGCCGGCACCACCCGCCTGCTTTAGCAATGGCTTAATCTTCTCAACCATCGCCGGTTCTCCGGATACAAGGAAATTCAATTTTCCAGCGCGTGCCGCTTCCGGCCGGCCCATTACAGGTGCAGCAATGTAATAGTTATTGAATTGTTTGTGGACCTGTGTAAGCTCTGTTGCAGTCGCCGGCAGAATAGTACTCATGGAAATATGAATGCCCTGTTTGCTTAAATTTTGAGCAATACCATCATTGGTCTTTGTTATCTCACTCAACGCTGCATCATCTGAAACAGCACTAAAAACAACGTCACATTTTTGCGCAAGCTCTTTTATGCTACTGCACATCGTTGCGCCTTTCGCGACAAGTGGTTCTGCTTTTGACGCCGTTCGATTATAAACTGAAAGTCGATGGTTTTTCTGCAATATATTTTCCGCAATGGGTGCTCCGAGGTTTCCCAATCCAATAAAACCGATCTCCATAATGTTATTTTTGTTCTCACAGTAAAAGAAAATAGAGGCAATACATGTTGGTCACTAATTTATTCACATCTTTCCTTCCTTAGCATCGCTCTTCATTTTATCATTGGCAAAGATGGCTAGTTCCACCCTGCGATTTTTTTGCCGGTTGGCCTCGCTGTCGTTCGGATATTTTGGCTGAGTTTCTCCATACCATTTTACGGTCATTCGATCGGCATTCACTCCTTTTGACTCAAGAAAAGCCTGCACGGCCTTGGCTCTTTTTTCCGATAGCGTCATGTTGTAATCGTCACCACCGGTATCATCAGTGTGTCCTTCAATCACAATATTCGTTTCCGGGTACTTTTTAAAAACCTCGGCGGCGCTTCCCAGGTCATTTTTATATGACTCACCGATCTCACTCGAATTCAACTGGAACATCAGCCCCGACTCAAACGTGAGATCAATTCCTTCGCCAACTCTGTCCACTTGCGCGGTGGGCACCGCTTGTTTCAATTCTTTGGCTTGCTTATCCATCTTTTTGCCGATAAGATTACCTGCAGTGCCACCAATGGCGGCGCCAGCGAGTATTCCCCAGATACTGCCCTTTCCGATGATCGCGCCAACAGCGGCTCCTCCTGCTGCCCCGATCACGGTCCCCTTTTGTTGTTTGTTAGCTGTCTTACAGCTAAAGATCATGAATGCAATGGCGGTGATGCCTATCGTTATACTTCTCATAAGTTTTATTTTGTTACTTACATACCAGTGAGGAGAACATATCCATCCTCATGTCCTTTAATCCAAGCGAAATGGCTTTTTTCAGCTCAGTGCATATTTGTTCTGTCTCTTTTGGCGTCATTTTACTTCGTAGCTCCTGTGTGTTTGTGGTACTATATTTATCCTGCGCCATTTTTATACGGGCGCTTGCCCTGATGTCATACATTTCCATGTCACCTTTTCCCATACTTACTGCCTTATCATATTCCACAAAAGCCTCATCATACTTTTTTTCGTCCATCAGAAAGTCTCCTCTTTGAATATTGAAGTTTGGATTCGAGGGATCCAGTGCTATTGCTTTATCAAGAAAATAATTTGCACTGTCCTTGTTTCCAAGATATCGCCAATGCAATTGTGATATCAATGCATAGTTGGAGGCCCTCGTTTTTTTGTCCTGGTTCTTTTCGGTGAGAGCGATCATTTTGCTAAAGCTTTCGTTGGCGGCATCATAGTTTTTTAATTTTATTTGTGCGGCAGCCTTTTGGAAATAGGCCATGAGGCTTTTGTTGTTTGTTACTTTGAGCGCGGCGTCACTTGATTTGATGGCCTCATCATATCGGCCTAATCCGTTCAGCGCTTCCGCCTTTCCATTCGCCGTTGCCTCCCTGGCATCTTTCGTTGTGCAGGACTTTTCCATGGCCGAAAACGCGTCGAATGCTCCCTGGTATTGTTTCTCTTTTAAAAGGTTGCTTGCCGCGGTATTTTTTTCGCGGCATTTTTTACCCATTGTAAATGTCTGCTCGTTTGACGTGAGGCTGGCTATCAACAAAGCACAAAACAGAATGCTAAGTTTCATATTGCACTTTTTTATTGATCCTGGTTTTTAAGGTTTTACTTTTTTGATCAATTTTTCCTTTTCAAGTTGTTTTATCAGCGTCGATGTATACGCCTTGCTGAATTTTTTTAACGTTTCGGGATCGAATATTTTGGATTGCACTGACCACATGATCTCTTCTGAAGCCACATCGTACAAATTGCTTTGCATCACATATGTTTTTTCGTGCGAATAATAATCGGGAGTGGAAACAGACGGGTACCAGTAGGTGTAATAGCCTGTATACGTGCCACCGCCATATGATTGATAAGGTGCAATTGAGTAAGCGGTGGTGCCCTGGGTAAAGCCCACGGCTTCTTCTTTTTTTAATAGGGCCGCGACAAACACACCATCGCACCCGGTTTCTTTGATCTTGGCTACTACTTCGTCTTTTGTTGGTACTTTAGGATTTTTGATATCGGTTTCTATCACATCTATACTTTTCACCACCGGGTGCCCCCTGGACGTGGCTATCGCGGCAATGTCATTTTCTACCGTCGATCGCGCCTCCGGGTCGGCAGTCATTACCACAATAAATATCTTACTGAACGATTTTCCCTGGATCTTTTCTTTATTGACCCACACACCGGTGGACTTTTTGGGCGATGAGCAGGCTGCAAAGATGAAAGTTGTCATTAGAAGGACGAAAGGACTGTTTTTCATATACTCTTATTTTGTGGTTACATAACAAAGCGTACCAGGATTGAGCGCAGAAGTTACACCTCCGAAAGTGAAAGAAAATTGCCTGTGACATCTAAGTTCGCCAATAATTATAAAACTTGCCCATTGTTCTGTCAAAAACAGCGAGATTAGTGAAAGCATGCCGTTATTTAAATCCTTAAAAATCATCTGCCCTATAAACTAAACTTGCCCGAATTGCGTTATAAAACTGTTTACCCTGTTTCAAAGAAATTGCGTCATACATTTACCAATTCGTAACTACTGAATAGTATGAAAAAAATTATACTGCTTGCACTTGCCTTTTCGTTTGCTCTGCTTTCGGGTGGTCAAACAAACGTCAACCCCAAAAAATACCCCAGTCTCTTTTGGGAAATTACAGGTAATGGTCTTTCGCGGCCTTCCTACCTTTTTGGGACCATGCATGTAAGCAGCAAGCTGGTGTTTCATCTCCCTGATTCTTTTTACCTGGCCATTAAAAATGTAGATGTGGTGGCCCTGGAAACAAATCCGGAATCCTGGCAGGAGGACCTGGTGAAGTACGATATCGATGACAATTCGTATCGGCGCCAACTATCTTACTTCTGGAATAATTTTAAGCAAATGCCCGACGATTATCTGAATATCCGCACTCTCCAGTTTGGCAGATACGAAAAACAAATTGAGGCAGCCCTGTACAGTCGTCCCTCTACTATTAATAACCTTTTATACCGCAATTATTCGGACTATGCAAGTGATTTTGAAGAGAACACTTACCTCGACATGTACATATACCAGGTAGGTAAGAAGATGAGAAAGCAAGTAGCAGGAGTGGAAAAATATGACGAAAGCATGAAGCTGATGATGGAGGCTTATCGTGATGCGGCAAAGGAAAAAAATCGAAAACAAAGAAGTTACGACAGTGACGAAAACTATTCGGCTGATAAATTACAGGAGGCTTATCGCTCAGGAAATCTTGACCTCCTGGACTCTATCAACAGGCTTAACAGTTTTTCTGAGGCCTTTGATGAGAAATTTTTGTACAGCCGCAATTTGTTACAGGCTAATTCAATTGATTCGATCTTAAGGGCAAGGTCCTCATTATTTGTTGGTGTAGGCGCGGCCCATCTTCCAGGCAGTCGCGGAGTGATCGAGATCCTGCGAAGAATGGGCTATAAACTTCGTCCCATTATTATGGGTGAAAGAGACAGTAATGAAAAAGATAAAGTCGAAAAACTGCGTGTACCCGTAAATTTTAATACTCAAATCTCAGACGATGGATTTTTTAAAGTAGATATTCCCGGAAAATTTTATCGCTTTGGCGAAGAAGGCGTGCTTGATCAGCTACAGCATGCTGACATGGCAAATGGCAGTTACTATATGGTAACGAGAATAAAGACCAATAGCCAGTTTTGGGGTCACAATGAAGAAGTGGTAAGAAAAAAGATCGATAGCCTGTTGTATGAAAATGTGCCCGGAAAGATCTTAAACAGGCAGGAAATTTTGCGAAATGGATATAAAGGTTTAGATATTCTTAATCGTACCCGCAGGGGAGACGTTCAACGCTATAACATTTTTGTTACTCCATTTGAAGTGATCATTTTTAAAATGAGCGGCAATGGGGATTATGTGCAAAATGGTGACGAAGCAAAAAAGTTTTTTGGCAGCATTCGCCTAAGAGAATACAAAACTGATGCAATCCCTGGCTGGCATCAATATCAACCGTCATTCGGCGGTTTTGTTGTTGATCTGCCGCATGAACCGTTTGTATCAAAAAATAACAGTTCGCTGGGAGGACAGAGTATTTGGGAATACGAAGCTGATGACAAAGGCTCAGGTATGAACTATACGATTCTGCGTACCGATATTCACAACTACGGATTTGCTGAGGAGGATACATTCGACCTTGGATTGCTGGATGAAAGTTTTGGCGGTTCGGCCTTTATTGATAAGCCGCTGGCCAGGAAGTTAATTACGTGGAAAGGGTATCCGGCGTTGGATTGCAAATATCTTCACAAGAACGGTTCGATATTAATGGTGCGATTTATTATACAGGGTCCGCATTATTATACGTTGGTTGCCCATGGCAAAAAAGAAAACCAGGTCGTTCAAAACTTTTTTAACTCGTTTGAGATAAGACCATTTGTTTACCAGGCCCCATTTGACAAGAAGGATACTTCACTGGAATACTCAGTGAATACCACGTTCTACCCGGGAGACAAAAAAATAAAGCTGGCTATTCCGGGTGAGGATAATTCCCGGGAAAGCACCGACGACGATGATGATGATAACTTCGTGAATGGCAATTTCAAAAATAGTATCATCAGGAATGATACTACCGGGGAAACCATATATGTGTCATTTTACAGAACAAACCGGTATTATTATAATGAGGATAGTTCGGACATAGATGAGAATCGCGTAACAAGAGAAGGTTCATGGATCATCCGCAACGAAAAAAAGGTCAACCCGTCCAATGGCTGGAGGGTGGTAGAGTTGCAATTGTCTGATACAAACAGTAGCCGCCTGGTATGGACAAAAACGTTTTACAAAAATGGGATTGGGTTTTTCCTCGTTACTGAAACTGACACGCTGACAACCACAAGCTCTTTTTTAAAAAGTTTTTTTGAAACGTTTACTCCCTCCGGTGATCTGAAAGGCTTTAATCCCTTCGAAAAGAAAGCGACCGTTTTTTTTAATGATTTTTTCAGTAATGATTCGCAAGTTCACAAGCAGGCAGTAAAAGCCATTGACCAGGTTGTGGTGGATTCGACAGACTTTAGTGATCTCAAAAGATCGATCAGCACAGTTAACTGGAAAGAAAAGAAATACCTCGAGGTAAAAAAATCATTGATCAGCAAACTGGGTGACATAAAAACAAAGGCAAGTTCTGACCTCCTGAAAGAATTGTACTATGCAGCAGGTGATACGATTGATATACAATATATTGTTTTGGAGAGTTTGCTGCAGCAGCAAACGCAATATGCATTTACTGTTTTTAAAACTATTATTTCGGTGGAGCCGCCGGTAATTGAAGGCGGATATAATTCTTCTTTCAACGGTTTCAACCAGGGCGGTTATCGTTTTAATATGCGGTCCAGGTACGTGAACAGTAATAACGACGATAATGGCGATTTTTGGGATGAGTTATATGATTCCGTACAACTTACAAGAACTATACTGCCCGATATATTGCCCTTGCTGAACCTTGATGATTATAAATGGAAAACCATGAGGCTATTGGGAAGAATGATCGACAGTAATCTTGTAAAGCCGCTGGACTACGAAATTTATTTCAGCAAGTTCTTCATTGAAGCGAAACAGGAATTAAAAAAGCAAAACATCAATGAAAAGAGAAAATTAATCAAAAAGGCCGCCAGCAAAAATTTAAAGGACGATGAAGAGGATGACAATGATGACAGAAATGATGATTATGGCAATGAGAAATTGGGACTTTATGCAAAATTATTACTGCCATTTTGGGATAAAAATGTAAAAGTTCCGGATCTGCTTCAGCAGATGATGAAGTCTGATGATAAAAAATTAAGGTATGCTATTATGCTATTGCTGATCAGGAACAACAAGCCTGTGGCAGATAGTACATTGAATTATTTTGCAGCAATGGATGATTACAGATACAACCTTTACCGTGATCTCAGGAAGATGGGCCATTTGAAATTCTTCCCTGCGAAATATAATGGTAAAACCGATCTTGCTAAAAGTAAATTGATCGATTCCAAAAATTACGGCAGCCCGGATTCTGTTGTGTTCCTCGATAAATTGCCTGCCACATTAAAATCAGAGGAGGGCTATGTTTATTTTTTTAAATACAAGCAAAGGAAAGAGGACCTTATTTGGAAACTAGCCACCGTGGGACTTATATCAAAAGATCCAAAGTATTTTGAAACGGAGGATACTGCCATTTCAAAAAAAGGAGTTGTTTATAAGAATGGATTTGGTTCCTATAAGGAATTGTATGATCTCACCTCGTTTACTGATACGAAGCTGGCAACGGATCAACCTCTTTCTGAACAGTTGGATAAGCAGCTTAAAATGATGCTTTATTCCCACCGCAAAAGCGCAAAGGAATTTTACAGCTTGTCCAGAACGGGGTTAGATGATATTTTGAGATTCCGCAACTAGGCTGTCTTTTCTTTGGGAATAGAAGCAATTAATTTTTTTGTGTACTCCATTTGCGGATTGAAATAGATCTCATCCGCATTTCCACTTTCTTCAATCTTTCCTTTATTCATGACCATGATCCTGTCGCTGATATAGCGCACGACTGAAAGATCATGTGAAATAAAAATAATAGTGAAACCAAATTCCTTCTTTAGATCGTTGAGCAGGTTTAAAACCTGCGCCTGGATACTGACATCAAGCGCGGAAACAGATTCATCGCAAACAACGAACGAAGGATTCAGCGATAATGCTCTGGCAATAACGATACGCTGACGCTGGCCTCCTGAAAATTCATGAGGATACCGGTCAAAATGTTCTAGCCCGAGATCCACTCTTTGCAAAAGTTCAATCACTTTCTTTTTTCTTTCTTTTGTTCCCGTAAAAAGTTGATGCACTTTCATTGGTTCTGCGATAGCGGAACCGATAGTCATTCTCGGGTTTAACGAAGAGTACGGGTCCTGGAAGACTATCTGTATCTCTTTTCGCAATGAATTTAGCTCATCACCTTTTTTTGCCGTTAGATCATTGCCCGCGTAAATTATTTTCCCTTTCGTTGGTTCGATCAACCTTAGCAAAGCTCGTCCGAGTGTTGTTTTGCCGCAACCCGATTCGCCGACCAGTCCTAACGTTTCTCCCTGATAGACTTCAAAACTTATGTCGTCTACAGCTTTTACAAATTGAAGTGCCCTACCGAACAGATTTTTTTTTGACGGGAACCACACGGAGAGATCTTTGACTTCAAGTAGCGTGGTCCGCTGGTCACTAGTTGGTCCGAAGGAATCCTTTCGGATTGGTTGCTGCGAAGGAGTCTTTTCGGACTGGCTATTAGTCATTGGCTGCTCGTACGTCTCCGGATTTATATTTTGACTTTTGATTTTTGATCCGATCCCGATAGCGATCGGGACTATCGGGTTTCGACCTTTGATGTGCAGGAAGTCACTTACCACCGGCAACCTTTCACCGCGTTGATGATTGACGGGCCGGCAAGCGAGTAATGCTTTTGTGTAAGGATGCTGTGGCCGATTGAAAATCTCGTCAGCAGAATTCTGTTCAACGATCTCGCCCTTATACATCACTAGTGCTTTGTCAGCTATTTCAGACACTACCCCCAGATCATGAGTAATAAAGATCACGCCCATATTTTTTTCTTTCTGCAATTGCCGGATAAGCTCCAAAATTGTTTTTTGTACAGTTACGTCCAAAGCGGTCGTTGGCTCATCGCAAATAAGCAAGGCGGGGTTACAGCCCATAGCCATGGCGATCATTACTCTTTGTTTTTGCCCGCCACTCAACTGATGGGGATAGCGATGGAACATGCTTTTAGGCTGCGGCAATCTTACTCTTGAAAGCCATTCAATGGTTTGTCGCTGCGCATCCTCTTTGGAGATCTTTTTATGATTGCGTATTGCTTCCATTACCTGGTGTCCACAGGTAAAAACAGGATTTAATGAACTCATCGGCTCCTGGAAGATCATTGCTATTTTATTTCCTCGTATATGTTTCAACGCCTTTCTATCTATTTGGAGAAGATCGGCAACATTATTTCCGTCTTCAGAAAATAATATTTCACCAGAACTATACAAGGCCGGGGGAGATGCTAATAATTGCAGAATGGAAAGCGATGTAACGGTTTTCCCTGAACCGGACTCTCCGACGAGGGCCGTTATTTCTCCGCGATTGACCGTGAACGAAATATTTTTAACAGCATGCGTTATTTGCTTTTCAGAAATAAAATCGACGGAGAGGTTTTCTATTTGTATAAGCGGCTTCATGAAAATGAACTACTGTTGACAGGGACCTGGAATAACTTTTATAGATAATTTTTTCGGTGGAACAGGATAATACATCAAACAAACTGCGCAATTCTGAACAGTAGTGCTGTCGATCGTGAAATAAAATTCATCACCCGCATTTATATTATCTGGAAACGTGCACCGGCTTTTAAGGGCAAATACATTTTTGTAGTTCTTCCCGGTATTTTCATCTGCCCAACTTGCCATGGCAAGGGAAGTGTCAAAATCAGGACTGGTGATGCTGATTGTATAGTTCATACAACCACCCTTAATCTCAAGTCTTCCTTTATAACACCCCAAGGCGTTGATATTGTTGTTCCCCTTTTTGTTTTTGCAATCTTGTTTCGCGATCAATAAGCCAAGAGATGCTGCCAGGAATAGAACTTTCATAGGTAATTTTTTATTAAAATCTCAGATGTCGTACTGTTAGTCCATCATTAATGAGTTGCTTCAGGGAATCAATGCCGATCTTCAAATGTTTTTCTACAAAGTCGGCGGTTATTTTTTTATCACTCTCCTCCGTTTTTACACCTTCAGGTATCATAGGCTGATCGCTGACGAGAAGCAAAGCACCCGTGGGGATCTTGTTATAGAAGCCAACCGTGAAAATAGTGGCAGTTTCCATGTCAATGGCATAAGCCCTTATGTCCTGGAGGTATTCTTTAAAATCTTCGTCGTGCTCCCAAACTCGTCGGTTCGTTGTATACACGGTACCCGTCCAGTAGTCGACGCCGTGATCGCGGATCGTAGTTGACACAGCTTTTTGCAAAGCAAATGCAGGCAATGCGGGAACTTCTTTTGGGAAATAATCATCAGAGGTTCCCTCGCCGCGTATAGCGGCAATAGGCAGAAGAAGATCGCCCAATTTGTTTCTCTTTTTTAATCCTCCGCATTTGCCTAAGAATAAAACGGCTTTTGGTTTTACGGCACTGAGCAGATCCATAACCGTAGCGGCAGTGGGGCTTCCCATGCCAAAATTGATTATAGTGATATCATCAGCGGTGGCACATGGCATCGGCTTGTCTCTTCCAACTATCTCTGCATTATTCCACTCTGCAAATAATTCCACATAATTGCTGAAATTGGTGAGCAAGAAATAATTTCCAAAATTGTCAAGTTTTTCACCTGTGTAACGCGGTAACCAATTGTGTACGATCTCATCTTTTGTTTTCATCCTGGTTGATCATTTGAATTCTGCTAATTTAAAAATTTATATTGACTATCCGTTGTCAACGACTTCGTGCCCTTTGGTGCTTGAAAAACCCAAGATCACGGCACATTTAAAAAATAAGGTTGATTTACATATCCTGATAGTCATTAAATTTATTTTTGGAGAATGATCGCCGTTAATTTTCCGGAACCGGTCTTTAGACTCAAAAAAGAAAAGGATGTCGAATTTATTTTTGATGCTATTCGCAAGCAATGGCTTGTCTTGAATGAGGAGGAATGGGTGCGGCAGAACTTCGTTCAATATCTTATTCAAACTCTTAAGTATCCGGCAGCGTTCATTGCAATTGAAAAAGAAATTATGCTGGGTGAATTGAAAAAAAGGTTTGATATCCTCGTTTATGATAAAGACCATCGTCCGTGGATGATGATCGAATGCAAATCAGCTGCTGTCAGTCTTAATGATGCTGCATTACAGCAGGTGCTCCGGTATAATATCAGCGTCCCGGTTCCGTTCCTGATCATCACCAATGGTCACTATACATTTGGGTGGGAGAAATCCAGCCGGGAATTAAATCTTATTCAGCAAATGCCTTTGTGGAAGTGAATGAAAGTTACTGCTTGTCGAATATCTTTTCATCAATGGGAACATCTAACTCCACCTTATCAAAATGCACCTCCTGTATTGTTTGTCCCGCCGACTGAACAGATCTCATCATGGCGAATTTTACATTGCCAATGTCTTTTACCTCGCTATAATATGTTTCCAACTCCGTCTCCTGGCCCATTATATTTCTCATGCCAATGGTTTTTACAAGCACGTAAGTATTCGCATCAATGAAATAAGTTGTTGTTCTATTATCGTCTGTTGTAAGCTTTATTTTATAGGTTTTGGTTCCCTGTACATCCTCCTGGCCAAGCAATTCGGCCTTGTAGCCATGACCTTTGTAATCCATTAACTGGCTCATCAAAGATCCCTGCAGCTTAAACTCATTTAACTCCTCTGCTGTTGCATCAGTAGCCGTCGGCGCCCCAGCGTAAGGATTGATCTTCCAACCCTTGCCATCTTTATACGCGTTCGTGATCGTTTGTCCCATAACATCTACGTCGGTACGCATCGCTCTGCCATTTATGATCTGCACGGTAAGTGGAAATTCGTTTCCCTGTGCGGAAGCCGTACCGGAAAACTTCGCTGTCTTGATCTTCTTGAAATTTTCCAATCCGCCGGCAGCATTCGCATATTTCGTTACGATGTCGTCAACAGTTTGCGAATGCGCTTTGATAAAAACCAAAGCAAACAATAAAACAAATATTTTTTTCATATTGAGTCATTAAGAAGACAAAATTATTATGGAAATATTCCCAATTCTGCATAGCTGGTTCCCACTTTATTAATGGCTACCACAAATGCAGCCGTGCGCATATCGGGAATTTGAGGGTTGGCTTTCCAAACATCCATGATTTCACGCGTGGCAGTGATCATTGTTTCTTCAAGGCCACTATAAACAAGGTCTACTTCATCAGCACCATGAAGAATAAATTCCTTTTCCTCTGAGTCTACTTTTTTCCCACTCACCGCTTCGATCTGTCCAATGATGTGAGCGTTCATGTTTTCTGTGAAGCGTTTTTCCAGTCGTCCGTATCGCACATGGCTTAAGTTTTTCAGCCATTCAAAATAGGAGACAGTAACACCCCCGGCATTCAGGTACATATCAGGCACAACGATGACCCCTTTCTTTGCGAACACTTCGTCAGCTTCCGGCGTCAATGGACCGTTGGCCGCTTCGCCAATTAATTTTGCTTTTATTTTTGGAGCGTTGTCTCCATCAATTACATTTTCCAGTGCGGCCGGAATTAAGATATCACAATCCATTTCCAACGCGTCGGTATTTTTTGCAAAGTTTTTTGCTCCCGGGAAATTTAATATTGTACCTGTTTTTCTGCGATTGTTGAAAACGTCGTCGATATCCAACCCTTCCTCGCTGTAAATAGCACCCTCATATTCTGCCAATCCAATAACTTTTGAACCTGCATCCTGGAAAAATTTACCAGTATGATATCCTACATTTCCCAAACCCTGAACAACGACACGTTTACCTTCTACTCCCGTCGTCAATCCCAATTTCCTCATGACGTCCGGCATATTACAGACTTCGCGCAGACCAAAAAAAACGCCAAGACCTGTTGCCTCGCGGCGACCACGAACACCACCCTGTGTTACTGGTTTACCTGTTACGCAGCCGGCTGCATCGATCTCTCCGGGTCTTAAACTTGAATAGGTATCGAGTATCCATGACATTTCTCTTTCACCGGTTCCATAATCAGGAGCCGGTACATCAGTGCCGGGACCAATAAAGTTTTTCCTGATCAATTCTGCCGTGTAGCGACGGGTAATTTTTTCAAGTTCGTAGGCAGAGTACTTTTTTGGATCGACCTTTATACCTCCCTTGGCACCACCAAATGGTACGTTCACAATTGCGCATTTGTAGGTCATTAGCGCGGCCAGGGCCATTACTTCATCCTGGTTCACCTCGGCAGCAAATCGTATCCCGCCTTTGCACGGTGTTTTGTGTTGTGAATGCTGAACCCGGTAAGCTTCGATCACGTCAATCCTTCCATCATCCATTTTTACCGGAAACTTCATTTGATAAACCGCGTTGCACTCTTTTATTTGTTCCAGAACACCTGGATCCCACTTAGTAAAAGCGGCTGCCTTGTCAAACGTTTTATTTACATTTTCAAAAAAACTATAGTGCTTCTCTGACATGATGTTGAATTTTGAATGGTTTGAATAGTTTTGTTTGCCTGTTCTTTGAATTAGTGGTAGTTTTTGGGACTCTCTGGAAGTGTATCATCACTTAGCTGTTATTTTTCTCGATCCGGGTTATCTTTTTATCCAGTCTTAGAAGGTATAAGAACAGCCCTAGTAAGATCAGCACTACAACCGCTACTACAACATATATTCGCCCATTACTGCGCATGGTATCAGCCATTTCAGCTTTGTCGTTTTGGGCATGATTGATTAGTGTTAACAAAAGCGAGATGATCAATGCAGAGAGGTATTTTATTTTTCTCATTGCAGCATTCTTTTTTCTTTTAACAGGCTCAAACGAATTTTTAGAGAAGTGATCCAAACTCCCAACAATGTCCACCCAATGACGGCAGGATAAAAAACCAATCTCATCCGGCTATCGATGTCTTTTGTGTCCAGGGCAGGATTACCATTTTCTCCACCGGGATGAAGACTTGGTAATATCCGGGGGATGATCCATATTGTCGGGAAAAGGAGGGCGAATGCAAATATGTTGTACACGGCAGAGATCCGGGCCCGCTTATCAATATCAGAAATTGAATCGCGCAAGACCATGTAGGCAAAATAAATAAGCAGGGCAATAGCAGCACCGATCAGCTTCGGTTCCCGGGCAACAGCACCGAATGATTGAAAAGAACTATTATTTGGGTCAGCCCACGTATAACTCATCCAGATGCTACCGGTTGCATAGCCAAGTACTCCAAAAACAATCCCCACAGCGGCGAAGTGGCGGCTATAAATATCATCGGTTAATTGATTGCTGCGCAGATACCTGATGGCATACACCACAGAAGCAGTAAAGAGTATCATCATACAAAACCACATACACACATGAAAATAGAGATTGCGAATAGTTTCAGACAGGGCTGGTAACCGCGGAACATCCATCAAAAAACCACCAATGAAAGTGTAGAGAAGAAGGATCACACATAATATTTTCCACCAGGATTTACGCATACATATTAAACATCGGCTCCTGTCATTCTAAAAGTGTGAATGATGGCGCAGCAATCGTGTTAAAAAAGCGGAGCAAAAATAAGGAGGAAATAATTATTCATTATTAATTAATAATTATTCATCATTCTCAGTCTTTCCATAGAAAAGGAAAAAGGATCACTGCCAATAAGATCACCATCAGGTCAAGAGCGATCAATAAAAGAATTGTGGTGACGGGAATGGAGATGGTTGCGCTGAAAGTAGCATTCGACAGCCGCATCAGCAGGATCAATTGTGGAATGATAAGGGGAAAACCGAGGATAGCCATGATGGCCGCATTCTGTTGCGCTTTTGCGGCGATAGCCGCTAAAAAGGTAAAGACCAGGCTTAGGCTCCAGCCTCCCAATAAAACGAGACCAATAAATGACCCTGCTTTTAATAAGGGATTCCCCAGGAATAAAGTAAACAATGCGAGACTGAGTAGACTCATCAACAACATCAGTAAGGAGTTGAACAACAGTTTCGACAATACAAAGTCTCTTGGCCCGGCGATCGAATAAAAATAAAGCATGCGTCCGCGGCTCTCCTGCAAAAAACTTTTTGCGACCGCGTTGACTGAAATAAAGATTTGTATCATCCAAAATAATCCCTTCCATACGTTACTTTCAGTCGATTCAATGGCCATGTATAAAACAAAGATGGTCGCTCCTATGTATAATAACACTCCATAAAAACTATACTGCTGCCTTATTTCAAGCAAGAGGTCCTTTTTAAATAAGGTGAATATGTGATTAATTGATCTCATGCATTCCTTTGTTATAACATACCCGGCAGCGGGGTTCATACACATCCAATTCGCCCAGCATTACCTGGTCATCGTTCGGGACTTTACGATAAGAGTAATTGGCAATATTGCCACAGATCACACAGATAGCATGCACCTTCGTGACAAAATCGGCTTTTGCCAACAGGCTGGGCATAGGACCAAACGGATTGCCCAGGTAATCCATATCGAGGCCTGCAACGATCACCCGCACACCCATTAAGGCAAGTTCATCGCATACTTTCGGTAATTCTTCATCAAAAAATTGCGCCTCGTCGATGCCAATTACATCAGCGCCCTGCGCAAACAATAAAATTTTCTGAGAATTGTCAATAGGGGTGGATTGAATTGCATTCGTGTCATGGGAGACGATCTTCAGTTCATCATAACGTCTGTCAATAGCGGGTTTAAAAATTTCAACTTTGAGGTTAGCAATTTTCGCTCTTCGTAGCCGCCTGATGAGTTCTTCTGTTTTGCCAGAGAACATCGATCCACAGACAACTTCGATCCAGCCGCGACGCTCGCCTATTATACTTGGCTCAATAAACATTGTTAAATTGATTGGATTAATTATTCACAGCGTCCTTATTGGCAAACAGTTTGTAACTTTAAATCACTGATTTCACGAATTATAAAGGATCGCACTGATACGGTTAATGAATGTTTGCAAAGATAAATTCTGTGGAATCCCTTCCGAAATCATTTAATCAGCGATTCAAAAATAATTAAATCAATGGAACGTATCCGTGTACTCATTGCAAGATTGATGGAACAGACCGAGCAAAATGCCAGCCCCTCTCAAATGCTGGTAACTGTTCAAATGTTGCAAAATGAATTATACCAGCTTCAGGTAAATGGCAATTTTAGCCTGGGCACTTCAAAAGTTGCCGTAATGCTTCCAAAAACCGTAAATATTTCAGTGTCGCAGGAGACCCCGAAAAGAGCTGAAAAGCCACATGCGGAAGTCGAAAAAGAAGAAGCTGTTTATTCAGGAAAAAGAGTGACATCGTCAAGAAAAGCTGAAGCCTCTAATTTATTATTTGACCCCCTATTTGAGATCCCGACGCTCTCCCATCAGCAAGGCGTAAAAGAAATAAATGAACTTGCGGAACACCAGGCCGAATCGCTTAACGACCGGCTGAGACAGGAAAAGACCGAGGTCGTTGAAGTACTAAAGCACGAACCCATCAAAGACCTTCGGAAAGCCATTGGCATTAATGACCGCTTTGTTTTTATCAATGATCTTTTCCGCGGCGATGAGGCCATGTATGAAAGAAGCATCAAAACCATCAACAGCTTTCACATTTTTCAAGAAGCAGAATATTGGATCAGCAGGGAGTTGGTGGTAAAACTGGGTTGGGACAAAGAGAGTGAAATTGTAAAACATTTTATTCAGCTTGTTAAAAGACGGTTTATTTCAATATAGTTCATAACTTTTTCCGTAGCTCCCTTATTTCCCCACACATATTTTTTGGCGGCATTGGATCTCACGTTGTAGTCATTTTCGTTCTTAAGCAGGATCAGTAAGGTCTCGTACAATTCCGCAGAGTCACAAAAACTTTTCGCCCCTTCAGCCTTTACCAGGTCCACCGCTTCTTTATATTTTCCATAGTTGCTTCCAAACAGAACCGGTTTGCCATAAACTGCCGCTTCCAAAACATTGTGAACTCCATCTTTTGTAAACCCTCCCCCCACGTAGGTGATATGGGCATATTTGTATAACCTCGACAGCAGACCAATATTGTCAATGATAAGAATATTTCTGGTCAGCGCTGAGTCGTGAGAGAGTTCGGAGAACCGAATGGCATTGGGAAAAAGTTTTTTTAATTCATCAAGATGCGCATGATGGATTTCATGAGGAGCAATGATCAGCTTAAGATCAGGAGATTTCAATTTGTTAAATGCAGTTTGCAGCATCTCTTCATCCTTTCTCCATGTACTTCCCGCCACAATAGTTTTTTTATCGTTTATAAAGGCTTCGGCCGCGCGAATGGGTTCAAGTTTTTCAGCCGTCTCAACGACTGTGTCAAAACGCGTATCTCCACTCACTATACACTGGTTCACATCTATTGTTTCCAATAATTTTTTTGATTCCTCATTCTGTACAAATATTTGTGTAAAGCATTTCAGCATTGTTTTTTGCAAACTGCCATACCATCTGAAAAATGCCTGGTTTTTCCGGAAAACAGCTGATACCAGTAAACAATTGATCTTTCTTTCCTTTATTTCAGTTAAATAATAATACCAATAATCATATTTGATAAAAATAACGAGGGAGGGTATTACGATATCGAGAAATTTCTGAGCATTTTTTTTTGAATCCATGGGGAGATAAAAAACATGATCCACCCCTGCATAGTTCTTTTTTATTTCGTAGCCGGAAGGTGAAAAAAATGTTATGACTAGTTTATATTTTGGATAGCGTAGTTTAATTTTCTCCATCACCGGCCTGCCCTGTTCGAACTCACCGAGTGATGAACAATGGACCCAAATGGTTTTGGATTTTTCGTTTTGCAGTTCAAGTTTTATTTTTTCGAAAATATTCCTTCTTCCGTCAAGCCACCTCCTGGCCTTCTCGTTCCAAAGCGAAGAAATGCCTACGGCCAGGCGGTACAACCAAAGGAAAATTGAATAGTAAAAACCCGTCAAATTTTTGATTTTGGCAAAAGTAAAAGCATTCATATAACCTACCTATATTTTATTATTTTTGCGCGGCTTTGAATGGCTCGCAAGCTGCAATGACCTAAATCTGAACTCGAATGAGACAAATTCAAATGGTAGATACTCAGACACAGTATCAAAAGATCAAAAATGAGGTTGACCTGGCCATTAAAGAAGTGATCGACAGTTCTGCGTTCATTAATGGAAAGATCGTGCAGGAATTTGCGCTCAATCTGGCCAGGTATCTTGATGCAAAATATTTGATCCCTTGTGCTAATGGAACAGATGCATTGCAGGTCGCTATGATGGGTCTCGATCTCAAACCGGGAGATGAAGTCATCACACCTTCTTTTACTTATATCGCTACCACCGAGGTGATAGCTTTACTGAAACTTACCCCTGTGTTTGTTGAAGTTGACCCACAGACATTCTGTATTGATCCGGCTGCCATTCGAAATGCAGTTACTACAAAAACAAAAGCGATTGTTCCTGTCCATTTATATGGTCAGTCCGCTCCCATGGAAGAAATTATGAATATCGCCCGGGAATTTAATTTATACGTTATCGAAGATAATGCGCAGGCGATCGGGTGCGATTATATTTTCAGCAACGGGATAAGAAAGAAAACCGGGACAATAGGAACGATCGGTACCACCTCTTTTTATCCATCAAAGAATTTAGGCGCTTACGGGGATGGAGGCGCGCTTTACACAAACGATGATGAATTGCCGGTTAAGCTAAAAATGATCGCCAATCACGGGCAGAGTAAAAAATATTATCATGATATAGTAGGGTGCAACAGCAGGCTTGACAGTATACAGGCAGCCATTCTCAACGAGAAATTAAAACACCTGGATGAATATATTGAGGCCCGGAGAAAGGCGGCTGCATTTTATGACAATGCGTTCGCCGATTGTGCAAAAATCAAAACTCCTTTCAGGGCTTCGTACAGTAATCATGTTTTTCATCAATATACCATAATACTTGAAGGAGCTAACCGCGATGAGCTTCATAAATTTTTGAGTGAACAGAAAATACCTTCGATGATCTATTATCCGGTACCGGCCCATCAACAAAAGATGTTCGCACAGTACAATTCTTCAACATTGGACATGCCGGTAACTGACTGGCTGACGCAGCGGGTAATTTCACTGCCCATGCATACAGAGTTGGATGAAGACCAATTGAATTATATTTCTTCGAAAGTCCTCGAGTTTGTAAACCGTTAAATTAAGGAAATGAAAATTGCCGTCATTGGTACCGGTTATGTTGGTTTAGTAACAGGAACTTGTTTTGCGGAAACGGGAAACACCGTCATCTGTGTAGATATTGATGAAGAAAAAGTAAATAAGCTTTCCAGGGGGGAAATGACCATTTACGAGCCTGGTCTTGAGAAACTGTTGATACGTAATTTGCGTGAGGGGCGGCTTAAGTTCACAACCAACCTCGCCGACAGTGTAAAGGATTCGCTGCTTATCTTATTGGCATTGCCAACCCCGCCCGGGGAAGATGGTTCAGCCGACCTTTCTGCCATTATCAAGGTGGCCAATGAGCTGGGGAAAATTATTAAGGAATATAAGATCATTATTGATAAGAGCACGGTGCCCGTTGGTACTGCAGAAAAAGTGCAAAAGGCTATCGCAGCAAATTGCAAATTCGATTTTGATGTTGTATCGAACCCGGAATTTTTGCGGGAGGGACTTGCCGTGGAAGATTTTATGAAACCCGACAGGGTGATAATCGGTACAAGCTCTGAAAAAGCTAAAAAGATACTAAGTGATCTGTATGCACCCTTTGTCCGCCAGGGGAATCCCCTAGTTTTCATGGATGAAAGGTCCGCGGAGTTAACTAAGTATGCGGCCAATTCTTTTTTGGCCACAAAGATCTCATTCATGAATGAGATAGCTATTCTTTGTGAAAGGTTGGGTGCTGATGTCGATATGGTACGCCGGGGATTGGGAAGCGATGATCGCATCGGCAAGAGGTTTCTATTTCCCGGTATTGGATATGGAGGAAGTTGTTTTCCGAAAGATGTGAAAGCGCTTGTGCAATCGGCCAGCGAAGTAGACTATAACTTTAATATACTGAGAGCTGTCATGCAAGTAAACGAAAGACAGAAGATCTACTTTCTGCCGCGAATAAAGAAATATTTCAATAACGATCTTAGAAATAAAAAGATCACTTTGTGGGGATTGGCATTTAAGCCAAATACAGACGATATCCGGGAAGCCCCGGCCCTGGCCATTATAGAAGAATTATTAAAGGAAGAAGCCGTTGTATCTGTCTTCGACCCTGAAGCGATGACAAACGTGAGAAAGAAGCTTGGGGATAAAATAACCTATGCTGCTAACCAATACGATGCTATCAAAGATTGTGATGCTTTGATCGTTGCCACAGAATGGAATGAATTTCGTACTCCTGACTTTGACAGGATGGTATCACTCATGAAAAATAAAGTGATCTTCGACGGAAGAAACGTATATGAGCCGGGGATGATGAAAGGTCTTGGATTTCATTACGAAAGTATTGGCAGAGGTTCTCATAAAAGTTAAACGGATCATGAAAACGATTAAACCGGTATGAAAATGAATAAACGGGTCCTTGTCACAGGTGCCGCCGGTTTTCTGGGCTCACATCTTTGTGATCGATTCATCAGGGAAGGATATGATGTAATTGGGATGGATAACCTGATCACCGGTGACCTTCGCAACATTGAACATCTCTTCAAGTTGAAGGAATTTGAATTTTATGATCACGATGTTTCAAAGTTCATTCATATACCGGGTCAACTGGATTACATACTCCATTTTGCTTCACCCGCAAGCCCGATCGATTATTTAAAAATTCCGATCCAAACGTTAAAGGTGGGCGCATTAGGAACGCATAATTGCTTAGGCCTGGCATTGGAAAAAAAAGCGATCATACTTGTGGCATCAACAAGTGAAGTGTACGGTGATCCGCTTGTGCATCCCCAAAGGGAAGAATACTGGGGCAATGTGAACCCGGTAGGTCCCAGGGGAGTGTATGACGAGGCAAAACGTTTCATGGAATCTATTACAATGGCGTATCACACGTTTCATGGGATAGACATACGAATTGCCCGGATATTTAATGTTTATGGACCGAGAATGCGATTGAATGACGGCAGGGCATTGCCTGCATTTATAGGCCAGGCCTTGCGGGGTGAAAATCTAACGGTGTTTGGTGATGGCTCACAGACAAGAAGTTTTTGTTTTGTCGAGGATACCGTCGAGGGAATTTATCGTCTGCTTCTCAGTAATTATAATATGCCAATAAATATTGGGAACCCCGATGAAATTTCGATACTTGATTTTGCCAAGGAGATATTGGACTTAATAAATAATAAAGTAAGTATTATATTTAAACCCTTGCCGGTGGATGATCCGAAAAACCGGCAGCCTGATATATCAAAGGCAAAGGAAGTGTTAGGGTGGGAGCCTAAAGTAAATCGTGCCGATGGTTTAAAAATCACATTTGAATATTTCAAATCACTCCCATCGGAAGAATGGAAGAAACAACCAAAAGAGTTTATTCGAAAGAAAAAGAAACCCGAAATTAAAAATTAGAATCTGGAACCACATGTATAAAGAGCTTGTTGCGAAAGAAAAAAAACTAGCTGTAATAGGGCTGGGATATGTAGGGTTGCCTATTGCATTGGAATTTGCCAAAAAGATATCGGTCATTGGATTTGATATCAATCAAAACCGGATTGCAATGATGCAAAAAGGTATTGATCCAAGCAATGAATTGGACGGGGAAGCCTTTGAAGGTTGCGATATAGTATTTACCAATTCACTCGATATATTGAGAGAAGCGAATTTTTTCATTGTCGCCGTACCCACACCTGTTGATGAACACAATGTTCCTGATCTTGTTCCCGTTCAGAAAGCTTCCGAAACAGTTGGCAAGGTGATAAAAAAGGGCGACTATGTTGTATTTGAATCAACGGTGTATCCCGGATGTACCGAGGAAGATTGCCTGCCTATTGTCGAAAAATTGTCAGGGCTTAAGAATGTAACGGATTTTAAGCTGGGATATTCACCGGAGCGTATCAATCCAGGTGATAAAAAACATACACTATCAAATGTTATCAAGGTAGTATCGGGGTGTGATGCCGAATCGCTCGACGAGATCGCAAAGGTTTATGAATTGGTCGTACAAGCCGGTGTGCATAAAACGTCGAGTATAAAAGTTGCCGAGGCCGCGAAGATCATCGAAAATACGCAGAGAGATTTGAACATTGCGCTAATGAATGAGTTGTCTATCATTTTCGATATGATGAAGATCAATACTTATGAAGTGTTGGAAGCTGCGGGAACGAAATGGAATTTTTTAAAATTTCAACCCGGCCTTGTGGGAGGTCATTGTATCGGCGTTGATCCGTATTACCTCACTTATAAAGCCCGGAAGTTGGGTTATGGCTCACAGGTGATCCTTGCAGGCAGAAATATCAATGATGATATGGCTAATTACGTGGCCAGAAAAGTTATTCAGCATATTATCCGATACAACGGCGATGTAAAATCGTCAAAGGTCCTGATCAAAGGGGCAACATTCAAAGAGAATGTAAGCGATATACGAAATTCAAAGGTCGCGGATATTGTTAAGGAGTTAAAAGCTTTTTATATAAATGTAGAGGTAGAAGATCCGTACGCCAATTCGGACCACCTCGTTCATGAATATGGATTTGGATTATCCAATGATCTTTCCAATGAATACGATGCCGTGATCGTTGCTGTGCCCCACGAGCCCTACCTGTGTCTCGACGAAAATTATTTCGCTGGTATAACAAAACCTCATGGGCTCATCGCAGATCTCAAAGGTCTCTACCGAAATAAGATCATAAACAGAAATTACTGGAGTTTATAACATGCCTTTTCATAAAACCGAATTTTCCGGCTTACTTGTTTTTGAACCAAGCGTCTATGAAGACAATCGCGGCTACTTTTTTGAATCGTATAATGAACAAACTTTCCTCAAAGAAAATATTGACCTGAGATTTGTTCAGGATAACCAGTCAAGCTCCTCTTATGGAGTCATCCGGGGTTTGCACTATCAACTGAATCCCCATGCTCAAACTAAACTCGTGAGAGTTTTGAGTGGAACTGTGCTTGATGTAGCAGTTGATATACGGGACAACTCTCCAACTTTTGCAAAGGCATTTTCAATTGAGCTATCTGCTGACAATAAAAAGCAATTGCTGATACCACCGGGATTCGCCCATGGGTTTTCGGTGTTGAGTGAGAGAGCCGAAGTGTTTTATAAATGCGATAATTTTTATAACAAGGAAAGTGAAACGGGTATCAGGTACGATGATCCCCTGTTACATATCAACTGGAGGATCCCTTCTGCAAAAATTATTGTTTCGGAAAAAGATCAACAACTACCCATGCTTGCCCAATCTAAAAATAATTTCTTGTTTCAGCGATGAACATGCAAATCAAAACAATGTCAATGATTACCTGATCGCTGTGATCTGGGTAGTTCCATTGCTTGATTCAGTTTTTACCACCCCAAATCCCGGGGCATACCATTCTGTAACATCAGCATTCATGGGAATGCCGATGCCCATTTTGAAAACCATCTTGCTATGGTACGTTATTTTGTAACAATCCCATGTTCCGGCAGGCGTCGTTACACTCTCCTTGCCCACCACTTTCCTGTTTGTCATATCCATTGAAATATGCCCTCCTAAGCCGCTCGCGGACTTGAAATCCATAGAAAGCGAAGCATCTTTTAGGGCGTCTCCCTCTTTGAATGTGGAAGGATATTCCAGATAGCTCGTTGTTCCCGTGCCCGAAATATCACCCATTTGCTCCAGCTGCGCCGATGGGATGAACGCTTTCATGTCCATCATCAGGCTTCCATTATCACATTGGATATTGTTTGTTGCTTTCGAAACACTCTTTCCGTTTTTATCAATGAATTCTGAATTTACTGTAGCCGTGGTTACGCTTCCCTTATTTGCTACATTGGAAATTACATAAGTCAGTTTCCCGGCATCTTTTCCTTTTTTATTTGTAATGCTCATCTCAATGGTCTTATTGCTCTGCAGGAAAAAGTAATTACTGCATTGCTGAGCGAATACTGACTGGCCTGCCAAAACTAAAAGCGGGAAAAAGATGTTCTTCATGATCGGAAATTTGGATGAAAGATAGCAAGAAGAAAAAAACCTGCCAATACAACTTTTCAGTATCAACAGGTTTGTTGCCCTGCAAGGATTCGAACCCTGACATTCAGAGCCAGAATCTGACGTACTACCATTATACCACAGGGCAGTGAAGAAAGCCAAGGATCAAGACACAAGGCACAAAATTCAGGGTACAGCTTTTCAACTTTACCATTTTTGTGCCTTGATTTCTTGTGCCTTCACTTGTTGGCCCATGAGGATTCGAACCTCAACAGACAGAACCAAAATCTGTAGTGCTACCGTTACACCATGGGCCAAAAAAGGAGTGCAAAAATACGGGCTGAATTCTTCATACCCAAATGGTTTTAAGTCTTTTTGAGTTGCAACCGTTAGTGTCTTGCAAGGGAAAGTTCCCGCTCCTTTAGTTCCCTCAGTTTATCCAATGCGCCTGCCACAACATCGCACATGATCGTATATAATACACCGGCTTCGTGGTTCGCGTAAATATGTTCG
>Ga0163162_10000621_pt1 | contig 32911 bp, 31 predicted proteins | sample S55metaG_FD_115310 | JGI IMG/M metagenome (GOLD analysis project Ga0163162, IMG submission 115310) | Switchgrass rhizosphere microbial communities from Kellogg Biological Station, Michigan, USA - S5-5 metaG | ecosystem: Host-associated > Plants > Roots > Rhizosphere > Soil | place: USA... | reverse complement strand
TTGGACAGGTAGTCACTGTTTGCATTTGACCAAGAAAAGTACTCGTAACGCGGCGAACCTGGCCGCTTCCTCCACATGTTCCACAAGTTTGGACGCTTCCTTTATCCTTCGCCCCGCTGCCATGGCAGGTTTGACAGGACACATATTTTTTTACCCTGATATTCTTGGAAACTCCTTTTGCGATCTCTTCATAGGTCAATTTAAGCTTGATCCGAAGATTACTTCCCCTGACGCCTCTCATCCGCTGCCCGCCACTTCGGCGCTGCTGTCCTCCAAAAAAGCTTCCGAAAATATCATCCCCGAAAATATCTCCAAACTGGCTGAAGATATCTTCCATATTCATTCCACCACCGGGATGGCCACGACCATTACTGCTCACGCCTGCGTGCCCATAGCGGTCATATTGGGCTTTTTTGTCCGTGTCACTTAACACCTCATAAGCTTCGGCGGCCTCCTTGAATTTTTCTTCGGCAGCTTTGTCGCCCGGGTTACGGTCAGGATGATATTGCATGGCAACCTTGCGGTATGCTTTTTTTATTTCATCCGCAGCAGCTCCTTTTGACACACCCAAGATTTCGTAATAATCTCTTTTACTCATATCACCCTCTAAAGAAAATTTATTTTTAATTTACAACTGGAGTTCTGATCAATCCTCTTTACAACCTTTACTCCGGGAATTTATTCAACTAATTTCCAACCACCACTTTGGCGTGGCGGATGATCTTGTCATTAAGATAATATCCTTTTACAATTTCATCCAGGATTTTTCCTTTTAATTCTTTCGTAGGAGCGGGAATCTCCGTAATGGCCTCGTGCAGGTCAGGATTGAACTCCTTATGAGTTGTTTGCATAGGCTTCAGGCCCTTTGCAGATAAAATATTGCGCAGTTTATTAAACACAAGCAAGACCCCATCTTTTATTTCTTTATTGTCTTCGCTCTTTTCAATCTGTTTTTGTGCCCTGTCACAATCATCTAAAACATCCAGCAGGTCGGTTATGACCTCTTTTCCGGCTGTCTGTATCAATTCCACTCTTTCTTTCGCACTTCTTTTCCTGAAGTTTTCGAATTCGGCTACTTTTCTGACAAACTTATCCTTTTGATCTTCCAGTTCAGCTTTCAATTTCTCCAGTTCGGACTCTTCCCCGACAGGCTCATTTAAATGAGACGTTCCGCTTAAACTTTCATCGGTATTGATGTCAATATTTCCCTCATTCTCTTGGTTTTCAACGGGATTAAACTTGGTCTCTCGATCGGTGTTTTTTTTGTGCATTTTTTACAAATTGATTGCAAAGGTAAGCTCGTCAATAATATTGCCAAGCAAGTTTTAGGGACAAAATGACCTTTAAACGGTGAAAAGATAAAAGGCTCAAGGAACAAGTGGCAGGGTGAGGGTCCAGGGAACAAAGTTCAAGGTACAAGGCACAAAATTCAAGGCATATTCAAAAGCTCACTCGACTGATTTACCTTGCCGATCATGAAGAGAGTTTATCTGAAGAGAAAGATATCAAACCGGGTCGCTAATGGGCATCCCTGGATATTTGCAAACGAAGTGGAAAAGGTAGACGACGGGATTAACGCAGGCGATATTGTTGAGGTGTACTTCGATAATGGAAAGTTTGCCGGCAAGGGATATATTAATCCAAAATCGCAGATAATTGTTCGATTATTGACCAGGGATAAGAAAACTGAGATCAATGAACAGTTTTTTATAGCTAAGATCGCAGAATGCTGGAAGTACAGGAAAAAAACCGGTTATATTGAAAACTGCCGTCTTGTTTTTGGAGAAGCTGATGAGTTACCGCAATTGATCATAGATAAGTTCAACGACTATTTTGTTATTCAAACGCCGGCCCTGGGGATTGATCGTTGGAAGCCTGCCTTTGTAAAAGCCATCAATCAAATATTTAAGCCCAAAGGGATTTATGAACGGAATGATGTACCTGTCCGGGAGCTTGAGGGTCTTTCGCAACAAAAAGGTTTTTTATCAGCGTCATTTAATACTAAGATCATTATTAATGAGAATGGACTAAAATTTCATGTCGATTTGGAAAACGGTCAAAAGACAGGCTATTTTTTAGACCAACAGGATAATCGTCGCGCTATTAAGAGTATTGTAAAGGACGCGGAAGTCCTGGGTGCCTTTACATACACGGGCACATTCGAGATCCATGCTGCGTATTATGGTGCAAAGTCAGTCCTGGGACTCGATATTTCGGAGAATGCCATAGACCAGGCCATCCGAAATGCGCAGCTGAACAATCTGCAGGATATCGTGAAATTTGAAACAGCGAATGCATTTGATGCGTTAAAACAATGGTCCAAGGATGGAAGACAATATGATGTGGTGATGCTTGATCCGCCCGCCTTCACCAAAAGCCGCGAGACGATCCAAAAAGCCATAACGGGCTATAAAGAGATCAACCTGCGAGGGATGAAACTAATAAGGCCCGGGGGTTTTTTGGTTAGTTCGTCGTGCACAAGCCTGGTATCCTCCGACCTATTCTTACAGATCATCGATATGGCCGCGAAAGACGCAAGAAGAAAGATCAGGCAGGTTGTTTTTCAAGCACAATCCGCTGATCATCCTATTATCCGCGGAATTGAGAATACACAATACCTGAAGTTCTTGATTGTCGAGGTACAATAAATAGTCAGAAATAGTTAGCGTCGAAGATCATTATTTGGAGACCTGGAACTTGCCGGATTCAAGAATTTTTCCGTCATGGTCCCTTAACTGATAAATATAAACACCCCTGCTGTAGTCTGTGAGATTGATGGTAGTTTTTGGAGCAATGTTTTTTTGCTCAAAAACCATCTTTCCAAGAAAGTTAAAGATCTGCATGTCGTAAGCTTTATCAGAACTTTTCTGAAGATCAAAGGTGATAAATGAAATAGCGGGGTTCGGATAGAACTTAATAATGTGCTCACCACCATCCTGCGGGACGCTTGATTGGCCCTGCGTTTGGATGGTTAGTAATAGAATAAAAGATATTATAGGTAAAAGTCTTTTCAACAAAACAAAATTACATTTAATCTCCCAATAATAATCCGTTTTTTTGATTCCTGCAACGTATTTCTACCATTCATCAAAATCTTTCTAATTCAATCACTTAGGACCAGGAGTTTCAATGGATTACTACTCAGTCTAATGATTGCAGGGTTTTTTGAATTGCCTCAAAATTTGGAAGGTCTGTGGCCTTTTCAAGCACTTCTGCATACCGGACAATGCCGGCTCTATCAATTACGAATGCAGCTCGTTTGGAAACTCCTTTCATTTCATACGAAAACGTATCATACAAACAACCATAAGCTGCGGAGACTTCTTTATTAAAATCACTTAGCAGGGGAAAATTAAGTCTTTGTTCTTCTTTATATTTTGAAAGAGAATAGACCATGTCGACGGAAATACCGAATACCGCCGCATCCGTATCATTGTACAAGCCGATGTTATCTCTTACAGAACAAAGTTCTTTTGTACACGTGCCGGTAAAAGCGGCGGGAAAAAAAAGCAGTAATACATTATGACCTTTTAAATCAGAAAGAGTGATCTTATTTTTATCTGAATCATACAGGGAAAAATCGGGAGCTTGCTGACCTTGTTGAATTTTCATGTGCCGCTGATTACCGAATTAAATTTATTTGATTAATTTTCTTTCATCAAATTTTGTTTATGAGAATGTATATTACTGAATTTATCGGCACTTTTTTTCTCGTGCTGGTAGTCGCATTAACAGGCAATGCTGCCGCGATCGGCGTTACATTAATGGTAATGGTTTTCGCTGGTGGCCATATCTCGGGAGCACATTATAATCCCGCAGTAACCTTAGCAGTATTGATCAGAGGAAAAGTCTCTTCCCGGGATGCGATCATTTATATAGTGGTCCAAATAATGGCGGCGATCGTGGCCGCGCTCATGGCGAAATGGTATATCGGTGACATGGGTGTAGCAACGCTGGACCTGAGTGGTAAAGTATTGAAAGCTTTTATTGGGGAACTGCTAGGAACGTTTGCTCTCGCTTATGTTGTGCTAAATGTGGCGACCTCAAAGGGGACCACAGGAAATAGTTTTTATGGGCTTGCGATCGGTTTCACAGTATTTGCCATGGCTTCAACTTTTGGCTCTGTTTCCGGTGGTGCTTTTAATCCTGCTGTAGCGATAGGCGCTACAGTTGTCCAGGCGTTTGCTTTGAAAAATATCTGGATCTACCTGGTCGCTTGTTTTGGAGGGGGTCTTCTTGCAGCATTGGTGTTTAATTTCATCAATAAAGAAGACAAACCAGTGCCTCCTTTGTAAGGGTTGGCTAAAATCTTGGGCAACGCACAGCATCAAGGCTTGAATTATTTTCTCTGAAGCCTATATAAGATATAGAAATCTCATAACCACCACGTCCATAACTTGAGGGTTTCAGCTTTGAAATGTTTACATCATAACTGATCGAAACGGAGAAAGGATTATAATCCAACTTTAATACAGGTATGATCGCATCATTCCACCGCAGAAACGTTCCAGCATGAATAGTATAATCCGGATTATCATGATCGCCCCCGATCTTTAGACCATACATTCCTCCGGCTACGGTTTCCTTGTACTTTCCCTGCATCGAGTGATCGGCCTGTAGGGTAACGTAGGCGTAATCAGAGACACCAAAGCGGATGCCCCCCGAGAAAACCCATTTTGGAAAAAGTTCAATGTTTGCATTTCGGTAAAAAGATTCATTTGGGCGATTAAAATGATGATACGCCGCTCCCAAAAAATAATTGTTGTTGGGATTGTCGTTAAGATTTGAATTATAGCTTACACCCACGCTCCCGTCGGCATACAAATAAGAAGCATCATTAAAATATTCCCCATTTGATCCATTGTCATAAGTTGAATTGGTGGTGACCCTCGACCTGTCGATTCGACGTTGCACAACACCGCCCATAAATCCAACAGACAGGTATCGGTTTTTTTCAGCACTTAAAGACTTATGGTAATTTATCGCTGGATAAACATAAGTCGAAGTCCAGGCAATGGTGCCCGCCTTGTCATATAATAGTTGCATACCCACCGTGACGAAGTCATTGGACTTTCCAACAGGCATTTTGTATTCGCCGTCAAGGGATGCTGTTTTGTATGCATTGGTCACGCTGTTCCATTGATCACGATACACAGTCTGGACTCTTATATCGCCCGTGTATATCCCCGCAAGAGAAGGATTACGAAGCAGCGGAGCCTGGAAAAATTGTGAGAAATGGATGTCTTGTGCACGGGTTGACAGGGCAAGTAATAAAGTATAAGAGACGAATAATATTTTAAGTCTGCTTTTCATTTAAATTACCTCATTGTATTAAAGCGACGTTACCAGCATATTTTATGGTTTCTCCATTATTGCATACGATCTCGATCTGGTAAATATATACATCGGGCTTGGCCTTTTTTCCCTTGTACGTTCCATCCCATCCACCCAACTGATCATTTATTGATAAATTCTTTTTTTCAAAAACGATCTCACCCCATCGATTAAAGATCATTAAGCTGTTAATTCTGAACAAACCTGAACCGCGTAAATAAAATACGTCGTTCACTCCATCACCATTAGGTGAGAAGGTATTTGGAATAAAAAAATTCTGGTCACCACAAACCACTTTCACAGTAATATTGCCCGAATTTTTACATCCATGCCTGTCCAATACCTGGACAGTGTAATCAGTTGTTCGCACTGGATTAGCAGTAGGTTGCGGACAATCTGTGCAGTCAAGGTACTGTGGCGGCAACCAGTTATAACTAACAATCGGACCTGAGTAATTCATATTGAGCTGCGCTGAGCCACCGGAAATAATCGTAATTGGATTGGTAACGGGAGTCGCCGTAGGTAATGGAACAACATTGACTCCATGATTAGCCGAATCCGAGCATCCCAACTTATTTGCAGCGATCAGTTGAATGTTAAAATCTCCTGCTGATGAATAAATCACCGAGGGATTTTGCACCTGGGAACTAGCACCATTCCCAAACGACCACTGCCAGGTGATGGTTGAATCCGGAGCCGTTAGTACTCCCTCAAACTCCTCGCTGCTGTTTATACAAATTGTGTCTTTCCCCGTGATAGACAAAACGGGCGTTTTATAGACGCGTATTGTATCTGCATAGGAACTGGTACATTGGTTCTGGGTAGTTACTGTTAATTCTACACTATATAATCCAGGGCTTCCGAAGAAATGGGAGGGCTGAACATCTGTACTTGAACTTCCGTCGTCAAAATTCCAGATTGTCGAAACAATCGGATCATTGCTCAACGTAAAATTTTTAAATGTTACCAATCCTGTATCACAGAATTCTTTTTTATCCTTACCGAAAAGAGGAATAGCGCCATAAACGTGAATGGCCCCGGAAGGGATCCTCGATTGGCATCCGAATTCGTCTGTAATGGTCAAAGCGGGCGCAAAATTTCCGGGCGCTGGATAGAGATGCGTCAAATTTGCTTGTCCTGACGAATCACTTGATCCATCATCAAAGTCGAAGTCATATTTAAATCCCGGCGGAGCCGTTACAGCAAAATTGACGGTAAGCGAATTACAGGCTGAAGCCGGGTTAAAGTCTATGTGAGTGCTTGCCCGCGCATCATATACATTGACTGTTGCCACTGCCGAATCGGTGCACCCGCCTGGACCTGTAAGAAATAATGTAGGGGTGAATGTTCCGTAATCATTGTAAAAGTGTGACGGGCTTTGGGCCGTCGTCGAGGTTCCGTCTCCAAAATCCCAATAAAAACTTGCATAATCGGAACCTTTAAATACAAAATTTGTAAGTAAAGGAAGACATATCCCCGAACTGTCTACGATATCGAATGCCGCTGTGGGCGGGCGAATGTTTACATAATTGGTTTTAATTGCAGAATCCCTGCAACCTACGGTATCGGTAATTACCAGTTTTATTGTATAAGAGTTATTTCCAGATGCGTAGGAGTGCGTTGGATTTTGAAGAGTCGAATTTCCTCCGTCACCAAAATCCCAATTGTATGACAATTGCAAACCTGTTGAGGTGTCAACAAACTGCAGCGGAGCTAAAGGACAATATAAAGTATCTGCCTTAAATCCAGCGATGGGGCTTGTGATCAGTATACCATTGTTTATCGAAAACTTATCTGTGCAATTCGCGGTGTTCTTCACGGTAAGGCTAACACTATAGCTACCAGTTTGTGAATAAGCATGAGAGAATGGAGGTGATGTAAAAGTTTGCTGGCTTCCATCTCCAAAATCCCATGTCCATTCTGTAATGGGAACACCGTTTGTTACAGAAGAATCGGTAAAATCCACTTGCTTATTTATACAGTTTCCGGGATCACTGGAAAACTTAGCAACGGGGCCGTTTACGGTAACATAATTTGCGATCGTTTTTGAATTTGTGCAGCCGTTAATGTCTTCAACCGTTAAGGTCACATCATAGCTACCGTAAGCATCAAAGCTATGATCGATAATTCCATTTGTACTTGTTAATGTTGTTCCCCCAATGGTCCATGTGTAATTCTTGATGTTAGCGGGATTGCCCGAAATAGCATTTAGTGTGAAGGTCTCGTTTTTACAAACAGGATTTTTACTGATGCTAAAATTAGCCGGTTCGTTAGCCAGTACTATTGCTTTTGATGAAGAATAGGAACAAGGCCCATTTGTTACGTTGAGGGTTACATTATATGTTCCTAAAGACGAATAACTATGTGATGGTGATTGTGATGAAGAAGTGCTGCCGTCCCCGAAATCCCACTGATAAGTTATGGGGCCATAAGCAATGTCGGTGAGAGAACTATCGATGAATGCTACAGTCACATGATTGTTGCAGTTTACCGTATAACCGAAATTTGCTACGGGCGGAAGAACGGTTATTGATTTGGTCACGAAACCCTGGCATCCATTGTTTGAGACAACTAGTCTTACAGTTAACGTTCCCGTTCCTTGAAAAACATGAGTTGGATTCTGAGCATTGGAATGTCCTCCATCTCCAAAATCCCAATTCCATTCAACATCAGCTCCGGGTGATGTCAAAGAATTATCTGTAAACTGGATAGGAGTACTTGCGCAGGTATTATTCGGAGTGAAACTAAAATCTGCAGTCGGTTTTGTTCCCGTGATCACACCTTTGGGAAGTGTAATTGTTTTTACGCAACCTGACTGTGTGGTTACGGTAAGAGTAATCGAATATGTGCCGGTAGAATTATACGTGTGGGTAGGGAATTGCGTATTGTAAACTGCGCCCGGTTCACCCAAATCCCAGGAATAGCTCACAATACTGTCGATTGATTGAATGTTTGGAATGGGACTGAAGGTAAATGGCGCGCACCCCCCGGCAGGAGCATTTGAAATAGATGCGACGATCGGTTTTATTTTGATGTACTGGGTTTTTGTAATAACATTACTACACCCACCTGCCAGCGTGATGGTTAATGTAACATCATAAAAACCCGGATTAGTATAAGTATGATTTGGATTTTGTTCAGTTGAAGTGGAACCGTCACCAAAATCCCAGGACCAGGCTGAAGCTATAGGGCTCTTGTCTGTGAATTGAACCGTAAAGGGTGCGTCGCAGGAGATACTGTCATCACTTGAAAAATCGATCGCCGGAGAAGTTATCACTGTTACATCTTTGGTGACCGAGTCCTTGCAGTTTCCGTAATTATTAACAAGCTTAACCTGGAATGTTCCTCCACTTAAAAATGTTTTTACAGGGTTAATTTGTGAGGATGTGGTGCCATCGCTAAACGTCCATGACGATGAAACAGGCGCAGGAACAGAATTATTTAGAATGTTGATCGTTTGGCCAACACATATATTGGCCGGAGCAGTAAAATCAGTCGTCTTGCCTGCCACCACAATGTCCTTAGTGTTTGTACCGCTGCAACCAAGGTCACTTTGTACGGAGAGTTTGACAGAGTAGGTCCCTGCCGCGTTATAAGTGGTGGATGGATTTTGTGCAGTTGACGTAGTTCCATTTCCAAAATTCCATGAATAGGACAAAGCCCCAGGTCCACTTGATTGATCCTGGAAATTAATAAGAAAAGGAGGCTGGCAAGTTGGAGGTTGTGAAAATGCGAAATCAACATTGATCCCGCTTACGATCCGGATATATCTGCCAATTGATGCGGTCCTTTTGCAACCGTTACTGTTTGTGATTTGCAGGGTCACCGTGTAAAATCCAGTATTGGTATAGGTGTGAGTGGGATTTTGTTGGATGGACGTGCCGCCATCACCAAAATCCCATTGCCAACTTGTTACTGAGCTGCCGGGAGGCGATGTTGAGTGATCAGTAAACTGTACGGCGGCAGGGACACATGCGGTTTTTAAGTTGGCTGTAAAAGCGGCTGTCGGAGAAGCAAATACGGTAATATAATCTGTTTTGATCTCATCGTCAATGCCCGATGCATTTTTTACTATCAATCTCACGGTATATGTCCCCGGTTGCGTATAAGTAACCACAGGTGCTGGCTTGGTCGACAATTGCCCGTTCCCGAAATCCCAACTATAGGAGTCGGGGTCACCAGTTGAGTGGTCTGTAAAAGTTACACGCAGTGGCGCGCAACCTGATGTGTTGTCTGCTGTGAAATTTGCTACGGGGTCCTGAGCCTGGATAGATGTAGCCGCCATCCAGGATGATAAAGCAAGAAATAGTTTTAAAAAGACATTCCCCGGTTTTGGCATTCAGAGCAGTTTTTAAAGGGTCTGGAAAAGAGCGAATTTAGCCTTAAAAATTATTCTCCGGTGATAATTTTTGTATATCATGATCGCATGCTTTTCAGTGGGCTATAAATTTTGATTAAGGTTTTCGGGAATACCCGGGTTCATTAAGATACAAGTTTAAGACCAGATTTGGAGTAAATTGTTTAATAGGAGAACGTCAACATTATTGCTTATCAAGCCTTAAGGATCTTATCGTATTTCCGACGGTCATTGTTGCTTCTACATAGGTCCAGCTATTATCGGTAACATGCCAGGTTCCGTTTAATAGCAGTAAGGGATTTGTCGCATTGGGAAAGCTGGCAACGATGTTCATCGTGTAGACGTCTCCGTCCCAGTTACCTGTTTTTTCAACAGTTCCATTTTTTATGGCATCTACAGTGTAGTTTTCAAAATACTGAAAACGATAGGCAGAGAAATCAGTGGTAATGTCCGAGTCACCAGAGACAAAACTGGTGATAACCCACTGGCCGTCTGTCATGGCTTTCATAATGGCGTTTTCAGCCTTTTTCTCAATTGTTTTTTTGCAGCCAACTAAGCACACCAGGCTCAATATGATCAGAAGCGGTTTCATAGAAAATTGGATTGAAAATATAAATTCATCTTCGCATGTGCAATAGCGAATCTACTGTAGAAAAAACAGCATTCTAAATCTTCTACGAGCAATATTTGGTTGCTGGTCACTAAGTTTGTTTGGAAAAACAACGATATGGAAAGAAAAGAATGGAGAAAGCATGAGTATCTTTTATCAACGGATAAGTCAAAAATTGATGTTGAAGCCGTTCACCATTTTCTTTCGCACTCCTATTGGGCTGAAAATATTCCCCGGGAAGTAGTGCAGACAAGTATTGGCAACTCGCTGTGTTTTGCCCTCTATCATCACGATAAATTAATAGGCTTTGCGAGGGTGATCAGTGATTTCGCCACGTTTGCATACCTCGCCGATGTTTTCATTTTACCTGAAGAAAGAGGAAAGGGTTTGTCAAAATGGTTAATAGCGACGATTATAGAGCACCCGCAATTGCAGGGCCTGCGAAGATTTGTATTGGCTACAAGAGATTCTCATGGTTTATATGCCCAATTTGGGTTCACTCAATTTGACAAGCCCGAGCGATGGATGCAGAGACATAACCCTGATGTTTACAAAAAAAATGGAAATGGGGAATGAGACGTGATTGAACTGTCGGGGCGCTGGCAACTAAAAAGCCCCGCATTCTTACGGGAATTTGGGGCGGAGGTTTTTCAACCTTGAGTTAGTTTTGGTATGTATCCCTGCTATTACCGGGATGGAAAATTTGGATCAGCCTTTATTTCTTCTATTTGTTCAAGATAATGTTTACTGTATGCTGACATCAAAAGGCAAAGCTGGTAGCAATCAAGCCATCCATAGGCGGTTTGAGCTACATGATTTCTCAGATCTTCGGTGGTCCCTTTTATATATTTAAAATGTTCCGCTCTCGTGATTTTAAAACTTTCCAGAGCCTGGTCAAGTGTTTCAAAGGATTTTTTCTTTCCATCAAATTCCTCGCGGGTGCAATTATCTGCTGCCTGGAGTAATTTCTCGTCTGTCCATTTTATTTCCGGGCGTTTTTCGGGATTTGCCGGTTGCTTCAAAGTGCATTGCATTAGCTCCCATAAGTTTTTTTCGGAAAAAGCAGCACGATAGATGCACAATTTTATTGAGCATTTGTCCCCGGAGGGTTTGAAGTTGAGTTGTGCCTTTGAAAGTCCTTTTATACTTTTCAGCACATCATTTTTCGTATCCTTGAGAAAACTGGCAACTAATTTTCTCTCCTTACTTGTAATACTTGTTGATGTTATTGTGCCTGCTAGTCCTGTTATCACCAACAATGCAAGCAGCAAATAACCGTATTTACTTCTTCGCATATCAAGGGTTTTAATGGTGAACTGAGGCCGGAAGTCATCGCAGGGGAAGCGGATGGAGGCCGAAAAGTACGAAAGATTTTGTTTTTTCAAATTTTTTTTGAAGTTTTTGTTTTAACAGGGAACTCTGCGGTAAATCGACTTATCAAACGGAATACGAATAAACAATACTTAACTTTCCGAAATGAAAGTTTCGGATATCATTTCATTTTTAGAATCCTTAGCTCATCCCTCATTACAGGAACATTATGATAATGCAGGTTTAATAATCGGCGACATGAATTGGGAATGCAAAGGGATAATTTGTTCTCTTGATGCCACCGAAGAAGTGATCCGCGAAGCCATGGCGAAAGACTGTAATCTTTTAATAGCTCACCACCCGATCATTTTTGGAGGTTTAAAAAAGATCAATGGCAGGAATTACGTTGAAAAAGCTGTGATAACAGCTATCAAAAACGACGTCGCTATCTATGCCATGCATACAAACCTTGACAATGTGCTGGAAGGTGTGAACGGGAAAATAGCTTCATTGCTCGGTCTCAGCGATAATCTTATCCTTGCGCAAAAGGATGGCATGCTGAAAAAGCTTTTCACTTTTGCGCCTGTCGACCACGCATTACAGGTTCGGAATGCCATATTTAAAGCAGGAGGCGGACATATTGGCGACTACAGTGAATGCAGTTTTAATGCGGAAGGAACCGGAACGTTTAAGGGCCAGGAAGGAACAAACCCCTTTGTGGGCGAAGTTGGCAAACAACACCAGGAAAAGGAAATAAAGATTGAAGTGATATTCCCATCCTGGCTTGAAAATAATATTGTCACGGCCATGAAAGCAGTTCATCCTTATGAGGAAGTTGCCTATGATGTTATCACCCTGGCAAACAAGCACCAGAGAATTGGCAGTGGGATCATAGGAGAACTATCTGAACCTATTCCTGAAATTAATTTTTTGAGCCATATAAAAAAAACCTTCGGTCTTGAGGTCATCCGTCATACTTCTCTACTGAACAAACCGGTCAAGAGAGTGGCAATCTGTGGTGGAGCAGGTAGTTTTTTGGTGCCTTTGGCCCTTGCTGCAGGTGCGGATATGTATATTACCGCCGATATGAAGTACCATGAATTCTTTGATGCCAATGGCCGCATGGTCATTGCCGATATTGGCCATTATGAAAGCGAGCAGTTTACCATAGACCTTTTAACTGAGATTTTGGAGGAAAAATTCCCTAACTTTGCCGTCCTTAAAACAGAATTAAACACCAACCCCGTTTTATATTTTACAGGGGAGTAGCGAATACCGAGCATGAGCGCGCAGATGACATTGAAACAAAAAACTATAAACAATAAATGGCACAAGTAAAAGAATTTTCAGTTGAAGAAAAACTTTCAGCCCTGGTCACCCTTCAAAAGATCGAAAGCAAGCTTGATGAAATTCATATTTTAAAAGGTGAATTACCCATGGAGGTAGCTGATCTTGAAGACGAAATACAGGGACTTCATTCGCGTCAGACGCGCATTGAAGAAGAGATCAATGGCATAACAGAATTTATTGAGCAAAAGAAGGAAGCTATAAAAGAAGCCCAGGCACTGATAAAAAAATACGAAAAGCAAAGTGATAATGTAAAGAACAATCGTGAATTCGAAGCGATCAACAAGGAAATAGAAATGCAGCAGTTGGAAGTGAAGCTTTGCGAAAAACACATCAAAGATGCCAATGAAGAGATAGCCGAAAAAGCAGTGTTGCTGGAAAAGGCCAAAAAAGCGATTGCCGCCAAGGAAGGTGTTTTAAATACCAAGAAAGGAGAGCTCGAAAAGATCATCGCTGCTACTGAAAAAGAAGAGCGTCATTTTAATAAAATGGTTGCTGAAGCAAGGGAACATGTGGACGATCGGTTGCTCACCAGTTATGATAAGATCCGGAAGAGCTATCGCAACGGTCTCGCTGTTGTTCCGGTGGAGCGTGATGCGTGCGGAGGCTGTTTTTATGCGATCCCTCCTCAAAAACAAAGTGAGATAAAACAGCACAAGAAGGTAATGGTGTGTGAGAACTGTGGCCGTATATTGGTTGATGAAGATCTAAACACTAAAGTTGAAATAAAATAGACCATTGATCACGTTGATTAGAATGATCAGGTAAAACAGACTTTCTTTTTTTATTTTTCCCCTGGCGATTCAGTCAGGGGTTTTTTATCACGGATTTGGCGGATTCCGTTCAGTGTAATCCGTGGCTAATTCCCTAATTTGCCAATTAATCATTAATCAGCGTAATCCCGGTACATGATTCAAAAACTTTTCATACAGAACTATGCGATCATTAATGAACTGGAGATTGATTTTTCAGATAAGTTGAACGTCATTACGGGAGAAACGGGTGCGGGAAAATCCATTATCGTCGGGGCTTTGGGGCTTATACTTGGAGAAAGATCTGACAGCACCGCACTGGTAAATAAGGAGAAGAAATGTTTTGTCGAAGGCACCTTTAACGTTAGCGATAAAAAGGACGTGAGACATTTTTTAGAAGAAAATAATTTTGATGAAGGTGATCAATTGATCATACGGCGTGAGATCTCACCCAATGGAAAATCCCGGGCTTTTGTAAATGACTCTCCTGTTACGCTTGCGCAATTAAATGAACTTAGTTCCCGGCTGGTCGATCTTCACCGGCAATTTGATACGCTGCAGTTAGAGCAGAGCAATTTTCAAAGGGAAGTGTTAGATGCTATGGCCTCGCAAGGCGAATTGTTAAACGCCTATCAGCAGGATTTTAAAAACTGGCAAGCCTCAAAAAAAGAGCTGGAGGCATTAAGCGGGCAAAAAAATCAATTTGAAAAGGAGTTTGATTACAACCAATTTCAGTACAATGAACTGGAAGAAGCCGCCTTTACCGCAAATGAGTTAGAGGATCTCGACAAAGAATTGAGACTGCTTAATAATTCCGAGGGAATAAAAACGGTTTTATCAAGGGTCCAAAATGATTTAGCAGACGGTGAAAATCCCCTGGCCGCACAGTTGAAAATTTTGATCAATCAATTGCAAACTTATTCATCTTATCACGCTGATCTGCCGTCTCTTCTTCAGCGTTTGCAATCGATACAGATCGAATTACAGGATATCTCCGGTGAAATTGATCGCATAAATGATCACATTCATTATGATCCCGCAAAGGTTGAAGAGATCGACAACAGGTTATCTGCCGGATATAAACTATTGAAGAAACACGGGGTAAAAACTACGAATGAACTCCTGGACATAAAACAGCAATTGCGAGAGAAACTACAGGCAGTATTTAATGTGGGTGAACAAATTGAAGTAAAAGAAAAGGAAACAGAAGGATTGTTTCGGGAGGTCACGATAAAGGCTGCAAGGATCTCGGAAGGCAGACGAAGACAAACAAAGTCGCTCGAAGAAAAAGTAAACGATTTGTTAGGGCAGGTTGGAATGCCAAATGCAAAATTGAAAGTGGAGATTGAAAACAATCAACAACTGAACTTTTATGGATCCGACAAGGTTGAATTTCTATTTGACGCCAATAGGAGCGGACAATTACAGGCTATCCGGAAAGTGGCAAGCGGTGGGGAACTGAATCGCTTGATGCTTTGTATAAAATCATTGATAGCACAATCTGTCGATCTTCCTACGATGATCTTTGACGAGATCGACACCGGCATATCCGGGGAAGCGGCGAGGCAGGTGGGAATCATCATGAAGTCGCTGTCTTCTAAACGACAAATTGTTTGTATAACCCATCAACCGCAGATCGCGGGCAAAGCGGATGCTCATTTTTTTGTTTATAAAGAAGTTACCGGGGACTCTGTAAAAACAAATATCCGGCAATTAACGAACGAAGAACGTATAACGGCTATCGCCAAAATGTTAAGTGGAGAAAAGCCAACGATCGCGGCGATGCACAATGCGCGGGAGATGATGAATTAACTTTTAATTTTCGATCTGCAAACCAGGAAAGATCTTAATTGAAAATAAGGGCACTTATTATATTAATCATTATCCTTGCATCTCTCATTCCTGCATACAGTCTTAATAAATATTTACAGAAGATCATAAGACCAAGAGAGTCTTTAAGCCGGCTAATGTTTTATTTATTAAGCGGCATGTTACTCGTTTTTCTTTATACCCTGTTGCTTGTTTTTTTAATAAAGCTGATGTTTCCCAACGCTTAAAAATTTACTTCTTATTTTTACGCCCCTGAAAGCCATAACTAAATATTAAACTATGGGAAATAATCTTTTGAAAGGAAAAAAGGGGATCATCTTTGGAGCCCTGGATGAAAAATCCATTGCCTGGAAAACAGCCCTGAAATGTTATGAAGAAGGCGCACAGCTTGTATTGACCAATGCGCCCGTTGCACTGCGAATGGGAGAGATCAATAAACTGGCAGAGCAATGTGGTAATGCCCTTGTGGTGGGTGCTGATGTGACCAATATGGACGATCTGAAAAATCTTTTTCAAAAAGCCATGGAACATTTTGGTGGCAGTTTCGATTTTATTCTTCACTCCATTGGTATGAGTTTGAATGTACGGAAAGGCAAGCATTACACGGAAATGAATTATGAATGGAATCAAAAGACCCTGGATATATCAGCGATAAGTTTGCACAAGGTTCTGCGCACGGCGTGGGATATGGATGCTCTGAATGAATGGGGTAGCGTAGTGGCTCTTACTTACATTGCAGCACAAAGAGTGTTTCCCGATTACAATGAAATGGCTGATGCCAAGGCCTTGTTGGAAAGTGTGACAAGAATGTTCGGGTATTATTATGGCCAGAAGAAAAAAGTGAGAGTGAATACGATCTCCCAGTCACCCACAAGAACCACCGCTGGCAGTGGTGTAAAGGGCTTTGATGGATTTATATCCTATGCTGAAAAAATGAGTCCTTTAGGCAATGCAACGGGCGAAGATTGCGCGAACTACTGTGTCATGATGTTCAGTGATCTCACGCGCTTTGTAACCATGCAAAATCTTTTTCACGACGGAGGATTTAGTTTTACCGGAGTCACCGGTGCGGTGATCGCGCAAATGGAAAAGTAGATAAGTGGTAAATGGTGACAGGGTAGGTGGACACCTGGAGAAAAGAAAAAGGAACCCGATAGGCAATCCACTCATCAATCAGTGTAATCAGCGGTCAGTATTCGTCTTCGTTAAAAAGAAAATCTTCCTGCGAGGGATAATCGGGCCAGATGTCTTCAATGCTTTCATATACTTCCCCTTCATCTTCCAGTTCCTGCAAATTTTCAACAACCTCAATCGGAGCACCCGAGCGAATGGAATAGTCGATCAGCTCATCTTTCGTGGCAGGCCACGGAGCATCTTCAAGGTATGAGGCGAGTTCAAGCGTCCAGAACATTTTCGAAGGGTTTAATTTAAGTTAATGGTGAGGCCATCGCCCAAATTTTTCGCAAATGTAGCTTTATTAACGAATTTTCCAAATCCGTAGTTGTCCACTCATTTCGAATAATTTCATAAAACAAAAGCCTTCCACCTGCGATTATGGATAATGGGTTAGGTTTGTAATAGTTTAAAACACATTTCCAGCATGTTGATCGGGAAGAATATTCACAAGCGATATGGAACGGTAGAGGTACTCAGGGGGGTAGATATAGATATAAAGAAAGGGGAGATTGTAAGTATAGTCGGTTCATCAGGTGCCGGGAAAAGTACATTGCTTCATATATTAGGAACCCTGGATACAGCCGATAAAGGAGCCGTACGATTAGATGAAGCTGACATAAATTCATTACAAGGCAAAAAATTGGCCGACTTCCGTAATAAGAACATAGGTTTTGTTTTCCAGTTCCATCATTTGCTGCCCGAATTTACTGCCCTGGAGAATGTTTGTATTCCAGGCTGGTTGGCGGGCAGAAAGCGAAAAGAGGTCGAAAATAAGGCAAAAGAATTGCTGACGTTGCTAGGCCTTGCTGAACGATTAGAAAATAAGCCGAACCAGATGAGTGGTGGTGAGCAGCAGAGAGTAGCCGTTGCAAGGGCACTCATAAATAGCCCGTCCATTGTTTTCGCCGATGAACCGACTGGAAACCTTGATTCGGCCAACGCAAAAGAATTGCACCAATTATTTTTTGATCTCAGAAAGAAATTCAATCAAACTTTTCTGATCGTTACTCACAACGAAGAACTAGCCCGGTTAAGCGACAGGGTACTACATATGAAAGATGGAAAGATTGTTTAGATCCCGGGGTATATTTATTGGCTTACATTTTCACAAACTCCACTCTCCTGTTGTTGGCTTTTCCCTCGAGGGTGTTGTTATCGCTGATCGGTTTTGAATCTCCAAATCCTTTTGTTGTTAATCGCGATGCATCCACTCCCATTTTTACGAGTTGGTCCTTTACTGCGTCGGCTCTTTGTTGGGACAAAGTGAGGTTATGGGCAGCTGCGCCGCTATTATCTGTATGGCCATCTATTTCAAACTTTAGATCAGGATTGTCTTTTAGCACACCAACGATCATATTCAAGGTGCCCATGCTTTCCGGTTTGATCGTGGCTTTGTCGATATCGAAATTGATCCCATGCGTTACAATTTTTGATTCAGTGAATTTCTTCCCGATCATATTCATGCTGCCGCCGGAAGCAACCCGAACATTTTTAAAAATGATTGGTTGCTCTTCGCTTCCGATGCCCCCAAAGCCAAGACTATAAAAATCATCTTTCGTATCCGGTACTACCAATACCCGATACTGATCAACATAGACCTTTAGCTGATGGTTTTTACAAGCTATCGCCACGTGATGCCATTTATTGATGAAATTATCTGCCTGCATTTCGCTTGAATACGATTTTGAGAATGAAACACTCCCATCAAAAGAAACTTCACTTGCACCCACCTGGAGATTTGAAGTGGTTTCACAATCGCAAGCCTTGTCTAACCGTTTTAAAAATGTGACAATGCCGTAGGCATTATCCTTATTATAATAATCGAATTCCACTGTAAAGGGGTCTGTCAGGTATTTATCAGTTTTCATTCTTGGGTAAACTTCTGCATAATTCCCCTCGGTCAGGAAGAAGGCTAACTCCCCATTTGCTTTATTTAATTGCGCCTGGCCCTTTTTAAGCTCCCAATGCGAAGGAAATTCTCCATCCTGGTCATCTGTGAAATGATCTTCAAACAAAATTTTGTCACCGGGCACGAAATCAAAGTTTTGATATGCTTTTAATGATGGCGTGGTCGCAGTTTCCGTTTGTGTATCATTTGAGCTTGGGCTGGTTTTTGAATTCGCATTGTTTTCTTTATTGGTATTGGCCGTGCCTTCATCTGATTTGTCGGCATTTTTATCGGTCGTCTGGTCAGCCTTTTGATTCGTTTTATCTTTTACTTTGTCACCAATTTTTTTTAATAACTGGGAATTGGCAGTGGCGGTAAGTGCAGAGGCAAACATCACGAGCATGAGCATTTTCTTCATAACGATGGTTTTTTGTAAAGTTGTTGTTTTGCCCGATGCGAGTCAATCACAAAAAAGTGTGAGACGGGATTGAGACATCAAGTATCAATGCTAAAGCGTGAAACGTCAAATGTCAAACGTGAAGGATATCCGAAAAATGAGTAATCAGTGATGAGTAATGCTAACGAGTGACATTTGCAACATTGACAACTGACTATTGACCATTCGCCTTGCGCATTTGCGGTCTCATGTTTGACGTCCGTAAACCTTATTCAGTGCTTCCGTTCTGCTTTGTACCTGCAATTTTTCATAGATCTTTCGGGCGTGACTTCGAACGGTCTCAATGCTGATTTTCATTTCGTCAGCAATCTCCTTGTAACGAAGACCTTTGGAGAGTTCTTTTAGGATCTCTTTTTCCCTGGGAGTGAGAATATTTGTTTCATCAATCGAATTCTTGTGCTGAAAAGACGCGATCACTCTCCTGGCTATTTGGCTGCTCATCGGTGAACCTCCATGATGTACTTCACTGATGGCGTCGAGTATTTTTGAGGGAGCTGTTTTCTTTAGCAGGTACCCACTTGCGCCAGCTTTCAGACTTTCAAAAATGTTTTCGTCATCCTCGTAGATCGTACTCATGATAAACTGAGTATCGGGTGAAAGATTCTTTAGCCTTCGCACGGCCTCAATACCATTAATGCCCGGTAAATGAATATCCATTAATGCTACATCCGGATATAAGGAAGGCAATTCTTCGATTGCCTGCTCGGCATTCGCAAAGGTTTTTCGGCAGGTGAAACCATCACTGCTGTCGATCAGTATTTGCAACCCTTCCCTGATCTCCTTGATATCTTCTATGATTACGACATGAATCATCTCAGCCTCAAAAATAATGAATGAGATTCTCGATCTTATAACAAAAAAGTGTTAGACCGGGATCTCGATTTTGGTTTTGGTACCAACCCCCGTTTCTGATGTTATTTGGTATTGTCCTCCGATCTGCTCAATTCGGTGTTGCATATTGATCAAGCCAATGCCAAATTGCCGCACCCTTGCTGCATCAAAACCTCTCCCGTCATCCTGGATTGTAATTCCTACTGCCTGGTTAGTTTCCTTTATGCAAACTTTTACTTTATTACACCATGCATGCTTGCCAATATTGTTGAATGACTCTTTGAGTGCAAGAAAAATATTCCTTCTTGTTTCTTCAGATAATTTTATATCGCCGAATTTTTCGGGATAGATAAATTGCACGTCGATACCAAACGGTTCAAAAAATTTGAGAGCATATTCCCTGATGTAGGCGGCGAGACTTTCCAATGTATCATTTTTCGGATTTAGCACCCAGATAATGTCCTGGAGATTGTCCACTAATTCTCTCGATGATTCAGAGATATTTTCCAGCTGTTGTATTGCCCGTTCAGGATCACTGATCTGTTTTTTTACTACCTCGCTCAAAATAGCAATTTTTGTCAGACCACTTCCCAGGTCATCGTGCATGTCCTGGCTGATACGATTCCTTTCTTTTTCTACAGCCTGCTCTTTCTCCAATTTCAATAATTTTTCTTTTAAATTTCTTTGAGAGATATATCGAACTACAAGAACAAAAACCGTAAAGACGACCAGCGACACAAGTGTCAGAAACCATACCGTCTTCCAAAATGGCGGATGAATAATAACTGTTATCCTGTCTCCGAGATCATTTATTATTCCATTATGATTTACTCCTTTAACATGAAAAATATATTTCCCCGGGGGTAGTTTATTATAAGTTACTTCTCCTTTTTTTGTCCTGGTGAAATCCTGGTCCCATCCTTCTAATTGATAGAACAACTGGTTATCCTCCGGGTTTATAAAATCCGTTATCGCAAAATCAAAAGAAAGATTGTTTCGGAAATAAGGTAATTCAATGACTGACTCATTATTCTGTCTTTTCGAATTTAATAAAGTTCCATTCTCACTGGCGGAGGTAATATAAACGGGAGAAATCTTACTGCTTTCCTGCAGGGAATTCATATCCATTACCATGATTCGGTTATCGTCACCGATGTATAATTTTCCACCCGCGCCCACAGATAGGCAATGATCCAGTTTTTCGGTAACCAGGCCGTTGTTCATATAGAAATTTCTGAATGATCTTTTGTCAGGATCGTATAAGGAAAGGCCACGGTCGGTGCCGACCCATAAACGATGATGCTCATCCCATGTCAGGAGATTTATTTTGCTGGTAGGCAATCCATCCTTTTCTACAAACAATTTTGCACGAAGATCAATGAGAGAGAAATTTACCAGGCCGTTGCTGCTGGCGATCCAGACCCCATTTGAAACAGAATCGTAGGCAAGATCAAAATAACTGGATTTTTCGGTGAGTGAATCAAAATGATAATGACTGAAAACCTTTCTTTGAGGATCAAATTTATCAAGTGAACCATCATTATTGGCACACCAAATATTTCTCTTTTTGTCGAAGACGATCTTCCAGTAAAATGGTAGCGGTTTGCCGCCATAAAGCTCAAGGGTAAAGGTCTTCAGCGAAAACCTTGACAGGCCGTTACTGTATCCCGCCAACCATAGAACAGAGTCACCTTCGGGCAAGATTCTCAGGAAAAAACTTCTTTTACTAATTGAACTGTCAAACCTGTAATTCTTTATTTGGCCTGTTTTTTCATTTATGAAGACAAGGCCATTGGCAGTAGCCACCCAATCATTTCCGGCTTTATCAAAATAGATATCGCCCACATTACTTGCCGAATTGTTTTTATCGGGAGGTAAATAATCCCACCATTTGATTACTTCAAAATTCCTGTTAAGCTTGCACAATGCGTTGACATACCATCCTCCTAAATAGAGAAAGTCGTTTTTCTCTGCGATTACCCCTATGGAGCTAATGTTATGCTGGTTCGACAAAACAGGATATGTTTTTACGGACTGGTTTCCCGGGGTTAATATTTGTATGCCTTCTTTTTCATAGCCAATCCACAATTGGTTTTGCCTGTCTGTAAATAAAACTGAGATCACATCTTTTCGGGCAGAGAATGGGTCATCGTTTTTATGAGAGAGTTGTGTTACGATCTTATTTTCCCTGTTAATACTTTCCAGACCGTTGCATGAACACCAAAGAATTGATTGTCCATTCAGATCCTGGGATGAATAAGCAAGAATTAGATCCTTATTGCCAATAGACAATAACTTCTTTTCAGTAATTGATATTTTGAAAATTCCATAACCCCAGGTTCCCACCCACAGCTCACCATTTTTGTCTTCATACACGGAGCTGAACAAGATCCCGAATCTCTTGTAATTGTCATCGTTCGGTTGCACGTCAAATCTCTCAAATGTTTTTTTCTCGTCATTGTACAGGAATAAACCGTCATAAGTGCTTATCCAATAGCGACCCTTGCTATCATTGCAAAAACCACTTACCATATTGGCGAGTCTTGAGCCAAAGAGACTATTTGAATAGGGATTAGTTATTTTTTTGAATTGCTGAAGTTTTGGATCGAATTTGAACAAGCCCTCACCAACGATCCAGATATTTTGATTTTTATCTGAATAAACTTTGGGTTTATAACCAAAGGTATTTTTTTGATCATCTGCAGTAAAATGCCAAAAGCTGTTTGACGACGAGGTGTAACGATCAACGCCGATTGCTGTGGCAATCCAGATGCTCCCATTTTCGTCCTCGCATATATTTTGAATATAATTGTTTGCGACGGAATTTTTATTCGTTACGTCATGCTTAAAGATCCTAATACTATTAGCGTCATACAAGTTCAAGCCGTCCTGTGTACCGATCCAGATGAACCCCTTGCTATCCTGGAAAATGGAAGTGACCTGGCGACTCGACAGATCTTTTTCTATGGGTAAAGATGACAGCAAATAAGACTGTGCAAAGCAAAAACGTGTGGAGATTAAAAGAAAAGCAAGAATGATCCTACGAAAATTGCATGCAATCATTCTTAAATTTAAGAAACTATGGGCAAGTTAAACCCTCGGCTTCCAGGCAATTTCTTCTGCGTTCAACAGATGTGATGCATGGCGTGCAAGAACAAAAAGATAATCACTGAGACGATTGAGATATTTTAAAATAAGCAAATCCTCCTGGGCTTGCTCATTTAACCTTACGCAGCAACGTTCTGCCCTGCGGCAAATGCATCGTGCTATATGTATATGGGAAACGGTAACATGACCACCGGGTAAAATAAAATTTTTCATTTGTGGCAGCACTTCACTCATCTTGTCAATTTCTTTTTCCAGCAAGTTCACGTCTTCTTCTTTCAGATCAGGGATCTTCATCTTTGGCTCTTTTTGGGGATCGCATGCCAGAGATGAACCAATTGTGAATAACCGGTCTTGTATCTCTTTTAAGATTTTTGTGTAATGTTCATCAGTCAAAAGATCCTTGCACAGCCCTACATAAGAATTCAATTCATCTACGGTCCCGTAAGCCTCGATTCGTACGTCCGACTTTAATACTTTCGTTCCTCCTATCAAAGAAGTAGTTCCTTTATCGCCAACTTTTGTATAGATTTTTAAAGACATATTCGTTCATAGACCATTCATTGTTTCAGTTTATCTTTTGTGAACTATCGACAATGAACTTGTTTTTTCAGACCGCAACAAGGTCTCCCTTTGGAGATTTCGGAGCGTCACTTTCAATAAGGCCGTCTCTCAACCTGATCACTCTCCTGGCGCGGTGAGCAATGTCTTCTTCATGAGTTACTAAAACAACGGTGTTGCCCGCCGAGTTGATCTTTTCAAAAATATCCATGATCTCGTAAGAAGTTTTTGTGTCGAGATTTCCTGTCGGCTCATCGGCCAGAATTATAGCCGGATCATTGACCAGGGCTCTTGCAATAGCCACGCGTTGAGATTGACCACCGCTTAATTCATTAGGCTTATGATGACTGCGATCGGTCAGATTTACCAGGTCGAGAACATTCTTCGCTTTTTCAGTCCGCTGTTTTTTGCTAAGCCCCGCGTAGATCAATGGTAATGCTACGTTTTCAAGCGCAGTAAGCCGTGGCAACAAATTGAATTGTTGAAAAACGAAACCGATCTCTTTATTCCTGATCTCAGCAAGCGCATTGTCCTCCATCTCACTTACATCCTGGTCATTTAAAATATATTTACCGGCCGTGGGTGTATCCAGGCAACCAATGATGTTCATCAGCGTGCTTTTTCCGGAACCCGAAGGTCCCATCAGTGCGACGTATTCATTTTTAAAAATATCAAGAGACACACCTCTTAATACTTCAAGCACCTGTTTGCCCATGTAATAACTTTTCCGGATTTCTTCAAGATGTATAATACCTTGCATAAGTTTTGATTCCTTTTTTTATTTCGTTTTTGATTTTGTGTAACCTGCTCCTGAATTCAAAGATTCTATTCATTGTTAAGAATTGAAAGCTTGCTGTTGTTTTTAACAATTACAAGTAACAATGAAAAAAACAGTGTTAACCAAAATCCTGGAAGAACTTTCCCATTGTCCGAAAAAATGTCTTCAGCATCTCGCGAGACATACCTTATTATTGAAACAATAATTATCGACAGAAAAGGCAACCTTACCAGTAACTTCCTGCCAAAAAAGTAATTCTCATTATCTAAAGCACCAAAACAAAGAAATAAAGTCGATAACGGAATTAATAACAAAAAATATTTATAAGGAGGTATATGAGCAGACAGGATGTAATTTAATCCACTCATTTCAAACGAATGCCATTCAAAAAGCGGGATACAAAAACTGCTGAATAACAATAAAGATAAAAGAATTGTAGCTGCTCTCCTGTCCATTTATATTGCGTTTTGAAAATATTTCTATTCGGCCGTCTCGTTATCCAAACTCCTACCGAATTTTATCATTTTTTGATCACTTTGGGTACCTTAAAAAACTGTTCATCATGCACCGGGGCACCCTTCAACGCATCTTCGCGGCTGATCGAATCCTTCACTTCATCTTCTCGCAACGCATTTACCTCGTCACTCATGTGGAGCAAGGGTTCCACGCCCGTTGTATCAAGCTCGTTCAGCTTTTCCACAAAAGCGATCATTTTCTGGAGATCTTTTTTTATTTCTTCTTTTTCGGCTACGTCGAATTTTAACCTTGCCAGGTGAGCGAGCTTATCAACCAATGCGTCATTTACTTCCATCGAACAAATATAAGCAATACCGATGGGCAAGAGGCAATAAGCAAAACAGTTCTAAGAACAAATACCAAATGAAGACGTCCCTTGCCAGTGACCCTTGCCAATTGACGTTTTCACTATCTTCGCCGCCTCATGGAAAAGAAGAAACAGATCGTAATGAGTGGTATCAGGCCTACGGGTTTCCTTCATCTCGGGAATTATTTCGGAGCGGTTCGTAATTATGTTCGTATGCAGGACGAATATGAATGTTATTTCATGGTCGCTGATCTGCATTCCTTAACTACGCATCCCGATACCAGAGAATTAAAAGCAAATGTTCACCGTGTGCTCGCGGAAAATATTGCCAGCGGTCTCGATCCGGATAAAGTAGCGTTGTATTGCCAAAGCCATCTCCCCGAGACCTGTGAACTTTATCTTTATCTGAATATGCTCGCCTATAAAGGAGAACTTGAGAGAACCAGTACATTCAAAGAAAAGGTGAGACAACAGCCCGATAATGCCAATGTAGGTCTGTTGACCTACCCGGTCTTGCAAACCGCCGATATCATTCTTCACCGGGCTTTATATGTACCGGTGGGAAAGGACCAGGAACAACATTTAGAAATGGCCAGGAATTTTGTGAATCGTTTCAATCATCGATATGGCGAAGTTTTTCCGGAACCTGTTGCTTATAATTTTGGAGAGGAACTTGTGAAAGTGCCAAGTCTCGATGGTGCAGGTAAAATGAGCAAGAGCGTAAACGAATTTGCTACATTGTATTTAAATGATGATGATGACCTGATCCGGAAAAAAGTGATGCGGGCAAAAACGGATAGTGGTCCAACGAAAAAGAATTCTGCAAAACCCGATTATATCAAAAATCTTTTTTTGCTGATGAAGCTGGTGGGTTCCGAAGAGAGTATGAAAAAGTTTGATGAGGATTATAAGAATTGCACCATTCGTTATGGCGATATGAAAAAACAGTTGGCGGAAGATATGGTGCGATTTATTTCGCCGATCCGGGAAAAGGTAAAGTCGATACTTTCAGACGAAAAATATTTGAAAGAAGTAATGGAAAAAGGTGCAGAAAAGGCGAGGGTAAGTGCTGACGCCACGATGAAACTTGTAAGAGAAGCGATGAGATTCAATTATTTTTAATTTGAATATTGTATATTGTTAATTGCTGATCAATCGTATACCTTTAAATTCAGAATTGTCCGAAAGGATTACCCACGGGAGAAAATAGAAATCTGATTAGTAGAATGGCTAAAACAAAAAAACCAAAGCATATTGCGGTTGCCGGGAATATTGGTGCCGGTAAGACCACGCTGACTGAATTACTGAGTAAGCATTATAAATGGATACCTCATTTTGAAGATGTTGATCATAATCCTTACCTGATGGACTTTTATGAGGATATGCCGCGATGGAGTTTTAACCTGCAGATCTATTTTCTGAACAGCCGCCTCCAGCAACTCGTAGAAATACAGAAAGGCACCGAGACCGTGATACAGGATAGAACTATTTATGAAGATGCTAACATTTTTGCACCGAACCTGCATGAGATGGGACTGATGAGTAAAAGAGACTTTGATAATTATTATCTTTTTTTTCAAACCCTTAAGGGCATGATCCAACCACCTGATCTTTTGATCTATTTAAAAGCCTCTGTGCCAACACTGGTCGGACAGATCCAGAAACGGGGAAGGGAATATGAAGAAAACATCCGGTTGGATTACCTGAAGAGATTAAATGAATATTACAATAAATGGATAGAGAATTATAAAGAAGGATCACTATTGGTAATTGATGTGGACAAAAATAAATTCCCTGAAAACGAAGAACATCTTGGAGACATCATCAGGAAAGTTGATAGCGAGTTATTCGGATTATTTTAAGATGTATGACGATCATTAAGAAATGATATTCCATTATTCCAGGTTAAACTTTAATCGAAGCGCCATAGTTCGCATATTCGTCTAAGTCCTCAAGTTCATCCCTTATCTTTTCGAGCCACTCCGCCTGTTGTTCTTTATTGCGACTAAAATCAGTTTCCTTGTCATATTTGTTCTGGTATTCTTCTTTTTCATCCATAACCTTTTTGTAGATCCTGCTAACGTCCTCCTGCACTTTGCCCGGGTTGAATTTATAGGCTTTCAATTCTTTTGCCAGCTTGCGGGCAAATAATTCGGTAATATCAAAATGTCCCTGCTCATGCTGAAGAATATAATCCGTTTTATGCCTGCCCCAGGAATTCGTTTTTGAGAAACGGCAGCTGATCGTATAAGTAAGAGCGTTGTTTTTTAAATGGTATTCAACGCCAAGGGCCGTGCTCGTAATCGCAGCTGCATCCGAAACGGAAGAGGGCTTGGCCAGGTAATCATCCCACGTCAATCTTTTTACAGGCGACCATTCAATGAACTGGTCATTTTGTGCGAAGCTTAACAGGGGTGAACAGAAGAAAAAGATGACTATTATTCTTAAAATGAACCTCATTGTATTAGCGTCAACGGCAAATTGCTTTAAATTATTTTAAAATCGTTAATGCAATAGGTTAAAGAAAATTAAAAAACCCCGCGAAATGTTCACGGGGTTTATAACCAAACAATCGTCAAAAACCGTCCATCACAAATTTGGTGCTGCGGCAAGCACTTCTTCATTTACGCCGCTGGCATATTTTTCAAAATTCCTTACAAACAGGGTAGCAAGGTATTTCGCCTTTTCATCATAAGCGTCTTTGTTAACCCAGGTACTTCGGGGGTCTAATATATCCGATGGTGCACCGGGGCATTCTTTTGGTACTGCTATTCCGAACACCGGATGATTGTTGAACTCTATTTGATCAAATTTGTTTTCCAATGCTGCAGTGATCATCGCTCTTGTGTAAGATAAGTTTATTCGGCGTCCAACACCATAAGGACCTCCGGTCCAGCCTGTATTGATGAGCCAGACATTTGTTTCATGCTTTTGCATTTTACACCCGAGCATATGTGCGTATACGGCGGGATGCAAAGGCATAAATGGCGCACCAAAACAAGCACTAAACGTTGGCCTCGGCTCTGTAATGCCAGTCTCCGTTCCGGCCACTTTAGCGGTATAGCCGGAGATAAATTGATACATCGCCTGGCCAGGTGTCAGTTTTGAAATCGGTGGAAGAACACCAAATGCATCGCAGGTTAAAAAGAAAATATTTTTTGGCAAATTCCCAATGGCAGGCTCCTTTGCATTGCAGATATAGTCGAGCGGATAAGAAACTCTTGTATTTTCCGTAATAGAAGCATCTTCAAAATTTATTTTATTCGTGCCGGGAAAGAAAACAACATTTTCAACCAATGCACCGGAGCGGATAGCATGAAAGATCTCTGGCTCTTTTTCTTCACTTAGATTTATGCACTTTGCATAACAGCCACCCTCAAAGTTGAAAATATTTTCTTCTGTCCATCCGTGTTCGTCATCTCCTATCAATTTTCGTTTTGGATCAGCACTAAGTGTTGTTTTACCCGTGCCGCTCAATCCAAAAAATATTGCCGTGTCGCCATCTTCACCCATATTAGCACTGCAGTGCATACTCATTACCTTTTTTTCATGAGGCAAGATGTAATTGAGGATCGTGAAAATTCCCTTCTTGATCTCGCCGGTGTAACCACTGCCTGCGATGAGTATCAATTTATGTTTAAATGAGATCAATGAAGCATTTGAGTGAGGGATGCCGCATTCTTTTGGGTCCAGCTTCAATTCCGGGAGACTTATCACGCACCATTCCGGAGAAAAATTTTCGACTTCTTTTTCAGTAGGACGCAGGAGCATGTTATAAACAAACAAATTACCCCATGGTTGTTCATTGATCACCCTGATATTTAAACGATAGGTTGGGTCTGCGCAGGCATAGCAATCGCGAATCCAGACTTCCGATATATTATCCAGATAATTCATTACCCTTTTGTAAATGATATCAAAGAATTTTGGTTCGATGGGTATATTGAATTCATTCCAATTGATCGCATTCCATGTCGCCTCGTCCCTCAGTATAAATTTATCCTTTGGAGACCGCCCTGTGAATTGCCCGGTATTTATAACGAGTGCACCCGTATCACTGAGCACACCCTGTCCTTTATTTAAACAATCAGCCAATAACTCATTGGATGTTAATTGGTAATGTACTTTACGTGAGGATGGTAGGTTGCTGCTAAACAAATTCTTCAACATTTTGGCGGCTTGGAAAGAAGTAGTTTCAACTGACATAAGAAGCAAGTGTTTCCGGAACAAAAGTAAAATAAAAAACGAACAATTGTTAGTTCAATTGTGTATCACTATTAAATAATTTTCCCCAAGTCCATGCTTAAGATCTGTAATATGAGCGCTACATTGAAAAGGATTGGAGATTGACGGCTCTTTGTTGAAAAAAATGAAGTCTCACCTCATGACCTATGAGAGTCTAACACATTGACGAGCCTCAACTCGTTGGCTCGAAGGAACGGTGAACGTAATTGTTTTTAGCTGAGCAATTACGCCTTCCTATCTTTAATCCTTAAAAAAGAATATATGAAGTATTTGCCGCTGAATCCGGAAATATTTGTAAAGAACAGACAAAGATTTATCAAAGAGATGAAGCCTGATTCGATTGCCATATTCGTTAGCAATGATGAAGTGCCTGTAAACGGCGATGCTTTGTATCCTTTCAAACAAAACAGCGACTTGTTTTGGTTGAGCGGAATAGTTCAGGAGGATACTATGGTGATCCTGTTTCCGGGTAACCCTGATCCGAAGTATCGTGAAGTGTTAGTGCTTGTTCGCCCAAATGAATTAAAAGAAAAATGGGATGGAAAAAGATTGCGTGTTGAAGAAGCACAAAAGATAAGCGGGATAATGAACATTGTTTGGCTGGATAGTCTTGATGGCTTATTGCAACCATGGATACATTTGGCTGATACAATTTATCTCGATACAAATGAGAACGACAGGAAAGCGAGTTTGTTAAGGACAAGGGATTACCGGTACGCAGATGAATTGAAGATCCGTTATCCTTTGCACAAGTTTGAAAGGGCTGCAAAGATCATGAAAGAGCTGAGGGGAATAAAGACAGCGGTGGAGATCGAAGTATTGCAGAAAGCGATCGATATAACAGACAATACTTTTCGTCGCTTATTGAAATTCATTAAACCAGGGGTTATGGAGTATGAGATTGAGGCAGAGATCTGGCATTCATTTTTGAGTCAACGCGCAACCGGACCAGCCTACAGCAGTATCATCGCCAGCGGTGACAGGGCACGAACTTTACATTACGTAAGCAATGACCAGGAGTGTAAAGACGGAGAGCTGATCCTGATGGATTTTGGTGCTGAGTATGGCGGCTATAACGCCGATCTGACAAGAACGGTTCCCGTAAACGGAAAATTCACACGTCGTCAAAAAACCGTGTACAATGCTTGCCTGCATTTACATGACTTTGCAAAAAGTATACTGAAACCAGGAATCACAATAATGGATTACACAGACAAGGTAGGCGAAGAAGCCACACAGGTATTTTTGAAAATAGGATTATTAAAAAGATCCGATGTAAAAAATGAGGATCCAGACAACAGGGCCTATAAAAAATACTTGTATCATGGCATTTCGCATCACCTGGGCATTGATGTTCACGACCTGGGCACACGGACCGAACCAATAAAAGCGGGGATGGTATTTACTGTTGAACCGGGTATTTATATTGAACAGGAGAAAATGGGTGTAAGAATTGAAAATAATATCTGGATCACAAAGAATGGGAATAAAGACCTGATGAAAAACATACCGATAACTGTTGAACAGATCGAGTCTCTCATGAAAAGATAAAAGCACATTTGCTAATGTGCGTTTGCGCTAATAACTTCATTCGATAAATTTCTTCATGAAACAAATCCCTAACTTATTTACCCTTCTTAGCCTTGTTTTTGGTTGCATTGCCATTGTTTTCATACTTCAAACCGGTGAAAGCATTGTCTTGCTTCAACAGGAGGGTTTTACGGACGTAAATCTTCCTGAAAAGATAACCTGGGGTTGTTTTTTCATTATTGCTGCAGGAGCCGTTGATTTTTTGGATGGTTTTATCGCCCGTCTTTTTAACGCAACCTCGGGCATGGGCAAACAATTGGATTCGTTGGCCGACGTAGTTAGTTTCGGGGTTGCTCCCGGCATGATCCTTTACCAGCTGCTTCGTATCAGCTTTGCGCGGGAGGAAAATGGACTTGATACTCCAATAGCCTGGTTACTTCCTGCTTTTTTAATCCCGGCAGCTGCTGCCTGGCGATTGGCAAAATTTAATTTAGACGATGAACAACAAGTTTCCTTTAAAGGTGTTCCTACTCCTGCCGTTGGATTGGTCATCGCCTCGTTGCCTTTGATCATTCATTTTCAAACCTTCAATCTTCAATTTGTTTTTGTTAACAGGTGGTTGTTATATGTGATTATTTTGTTGCTTAGTTATCTTATGATCAGTAATGTGCCGTTCATGAGCATGAAAATGAAAGACCTGGGTATAAAAAATAACCTTGCAAGATATCTTTTGCTCGTTCTTGGAATTATAGCGGCCATTAGTTTGAAATGGCTTGCTGTTCCGGTCATCTTTGTAGTTTACGTTATCATATCTTTGGTCTTTAAAAATAAAGCTACATGATGTTTACAGTGCAGATAAAAGTGATGCCATTGAAGGAATTGTTAGATCCGCAGGGAAAGGCTGTTATGAACGGCCTCCAAAACCTTGGATTAAGCAATGTGGAAGATGTGAGGATCGGGAAGAGCATTTCTTTGCAAATTGATGCCGACTCGGAAGAAAAAGCGAAACAAATTGCCGAAGAGGCCAGCAAAAAATTACTGGCAAATCCTGTGATGGAGTACTACGAAGTATCGGTGAATTAAGCTACGAGCTGTCAGTTGTGAGATATCCCGCTCGAGGCTCATGGCTCAAAACTCGCAGCAATGCTATATATTGTTCCCACTCCTATTGGTAATTTAAAAGATATTACTTTACGGGCCCTGGAGGTTTTAAAGGAAGTAGAGCTCATTCTTGCAGAAGACACACGTACCACTTCAAACCTGCTGAATCATTATCACATTACCAAACCGCTTTCGCCGTATCATCAGCACAATGAACACAAGGTGCTACAACATTTGATCGGGCAATTATCACAGGGCAAAAAAATGGCTCTTGCAACTGATGCAGGCACGCCTGGAATTTCTGATCCTGCTTTTTTATTGGTGCGGGAGTGTGTAAAATCGGGTATTAAAGTGGAGTGTCTCCCGGGGGCCACTGCATTCGTGCCAGCGCTTGTCAATAGTGGCATTCCGACAAATCGTTTTGTATTTGAAGGATTTTTACCTCTCAAAAAGGGAAGACAAACGTTATTAAAAAGTTTAGCGGATGAAGATCGCACTATGATCTTTTATGAATCGCCCGTGAGGCTGGTAAAAACTTTGCAGGACTTTATTCAATATTTTGGCGCCGGGCGGGCTTGTTGTGTCAGTCGTGAGTTGACCAAAATGTTTGAAGAGAATAAGCGCGGAACTTTGCAAGAAGTTTGTGATCATTTCAAACAAAAAAGCCCGAAAGGTGAAATCGTAATTGTGGTGGCAGGGCTGTGAGCCGCCGACGAGGGCTGGCATCCATGACGTCGTTAAGAGGATACTTGCTCTGTTCTGATAATTCAGATTATATACCTATTGCTTCAAATCTTAAGAAAACTCTATAAAATTATCTCCTTCATCAGGCTCAGGAGTTTCTTTGTATTTTCGAACGTTTTAAAAAATTTGAG
>Ga0163162_10000620_pt1 | contig 32915 bp, 23 predicted proteins | sample S55metaG_FD_115310 | JGI IMG/M metagenome (GOLD analysis project Ga0163162, IMG submission 115310) | Switchgrass rhizosphere microbial communities from Kellogg Biological Station, Michigan, USA - S5-5 metaG | ecosystem: Host-associated > Plants > Roots > Rhizosphere > Soil | place: USA... | reverse complement strand
GAGTTGTTGGGGTTTTCCGATCCGACCAACTTCACGCGCCTGTTTCGGCGCCGGGTGGGGATCTCGCCAAAAGCCTTCCGCGACAGCCTGAAGGCCGAGCAATAACCCTCTAAACGCTGCGGTTTATTATGGGAGCGAGCCTGCTCGCGAATGCGGTGTATCAGTCACTATTGATGGTGATTGGTACACCGCATTCGCGAGCAGGCTCGCTCCCACACAGAATCGCATTCCAGCCCAGATGATTCAGCGCAATGCGTTCAGCGTGGCATTGTGTGGAATACAGCGCTCGAAGTTGCAGCTCGCGTACTCGCGCGGCAACTGTCGCAGCTGTTCGACCCGCCAGGCAGCGGTACCGTACAGCGCCAGCGTGGCGGCGCAGGTGATGAAAATCGCGAAGTACCTTCTTGTTTTGATGTTCATGGCGTAGACCTCTGAACGACATACCCTGCGGTATTACTTTCAGCATAGGTCAGCGGTGGGGAGTTGCCAGCGAGTGTGCTTGAGCTTGTAACCCGCCATTCAGCACATCGATAGCCACTGTGGGAGCGAGCCTGCTCGCGAAAGCGTCCGTTCAGCCAACCTTTCAGTAACTGAGACACCGCTTTCGCGAGCAGGCTCGCTCCCACAGTGGGTCGGGTTTACAGGCCGGTATCCCATTCGGGGTTTTCGGGGAATCTGAGCACCAGAAAATCCAGCATGCTGCGCAGCGCCGCCGGCATGTGTTTGCGCGAGGCGTACACCGCATAGATGTTCATTTGCCGTGGTTCGGCATGGGGTAGCAAGCGAACCAGCTCACCGCTGTGAATATGCACCCCGGCCTGATAGGTCGGCAGCATCGCCACCCCAGCACCGGCCAGGGTGGCGCGTAACAACGTGCTGGCCTCGTTGGCGCTGATATTGCCCTGCACAGGCACCGAAACCGGTTCGCCATCCTCCTCGAAATGCCACAGGCTTTTGCCGAAATACGAGTGCGTCAGGCAGTTGTGTCGACTCAACTCCTCGACCCGCAGAGGCGCCGGCTGTTCTTGCAGATACGCCGGCGCGGCGCAGACAACCGAGCGACAGACGGTCAGGCGTCGGGCGATAAGGTTGGGGTCGAGATCGTTACTGGTGCGAATCGCCAGATCGATGCGTTCATCCACCAGATTCACCGTGCGATCGAGCATCTGCATGTCGATGCTGACACCGGGATAACGTTTGACGTAAGCGGCCATCGCATCGGCCAGTTGCGCCTGGCCGAACGAAGTGCTGACGCTGATCCGCAGCAAACCGCGCGGGGCGTCGTGGGGTTCGCTGACGGCGGCCTGCATGTCGGTCGACAGTTCGATCATCTGCCGGCAACGGGGCAGGATTTCACTGCCGGCGGCGGTCAGGCTCAACTTGCGCGTGGTGCGGTGCATCAGACGTGCGCCGACCCAGTCCTCCAGTTCCGCTAAATAGCGCGAAACCACCGGCCGCGAAAGGTCCAGATGATCGGCCGCTGCCGACTGGCTGCCCAGATCCACGACGGTGACAAACACCCGCATTGCTTGGAGACGATCCATGATTTGCCCGCTTTCAGAAACAAACTATGTTCAAGCATCGCATTTTTTGTACTGAGTCAGGCAACTAAGCTCTGTCCCATCGCCAAACACGGCATTCGGACACTGGAGCAACAGATGATCGGCTTCACTACCCTCAAACGCGTTCTGCTCGCCACTGTTTCCCTGGGTTTCGCCGCGCATGCCGCCGCAGCCAACCTGACCCTCGATGTCTATAACCCGGGGACCAACGCGATTTTCCCGGTGACCTCGGTGCTGGTCAGCGGCGAGAAAGACGCGATCCTCGTCGATGCGCAGTTCGGTAAATCCCAGGCTGAACAGGTCGTGGAAAAGATCCGCGCCAGTGGCAAGCACCTGACCACGATCTACATCAGCCATGGCGACCCGGATTACTACTTCGGCCTCGATACCCTGACTAAAGCATTCCCGGAGGCCAAGGTAGTGGCCTCACAACCGACGGTTGATCACATCAACCAAACCGTCGCCGGCAAACTGGCCTTCTGGGGGCCGAAAATGGGCGCCGACGTGCCTGCGAAAACCATCGTGCCGGGCGTGCTCAAGGGCGACAGCCTGATGCTCGAAGGGCAGAAGTTGCAGGTGGTCGGCCTTGAGGGCAAACAGCCGGATCGCAGCTTTGTGTGGATTCCGTCGCTCAAGGCCGTGGTCGGTGGCGTCTTCATTGCCGAGAACATCCACGTATGGATGGCCGATACCCAGAGCGCGCAATCCCACGCCGACTGGCTGGAAACGTTGCACGCGATCGAAACCCGGAAGCCGAACACCGTGGTGCCGGGTCATTACCTCGGCAACAGCAGCCGTTCGCTGGCGAGCGTGAAATTCACCGCCGACTACATTAAGGCTTTCGACGTGGAAACCGCCAAGGCCAAAGATTCCGCCGCACTGATCAAGGCGATGAAAAAACGCTACCCGACACTGGGTGAGGAAAGCTCGCTGGAGCTGAGCGCGAAAGTCGCCAAGGGTGAAATGCAGTGGTAAGTCGATTCTGAAAAACGCAGCACTCTCAAGCCAACTGGAGAATGTCATGAGCAAGATCGCAATCATTGGTGCCACCGGCCGCGCCGGTAGCCAACTGCTGGAAGAAGCCCTGCGTCGTGGCCATAGTGTTACCGCTATCGCCCGCGACACCTCGAAGATCGGCGCCCGTGCCGGTGTGGTCAGCAAGAATGTCGACGTGCTGGATGCCGCAGCGCTGCAAGACGCGGTGGCCGGTCACGATGTGGTGATCACCGCTGCGCATTTCGCCACCGTGCCTGCTGCGGCGATTGTCGGGCCGGTGAAGCAGGCCGGGGTGAAGCGTTTGCTGGTGGTCGGCGGTGCCGGTTCGCTGTTGCTGCCGGACGATACGCGAGTGATCGACAGCGCGGGTTTCCCGGCAGAGTACAAAGCTGAAGCCAGTGCTGGTGCGGCGTTTCTTGAGGCGTTGCGTCAGGAGCAGGATCTGGACTGGACCTTTCTGTCGCCGTCGGCGGAGTTTGTTGAAGGTGAGCGCACGGGTAGTTTTCGCGTCGGCAAGGATCATTTGCTGGTGAGCGCTGAAGGGCGTAGCTGGATCACTTTTGCTGATTACGCGATTGCGTTGATCGACGAGGTGGAAACGCCGAAGCATTCGCGTCAGCGGTTTACTGTCGGGTACTGAGTGAATCCTTGCCCCTCACCCCAGCCCTCTCCCGAGGGAGAGGGAGCCGACCGAGGTGTCTGGCGTTGTACATCGACCTGAGTGATCGAGTCGATTATGGATTCAACGGAGTAATTTCACGTCGGCTTATTTCTAGAGCATCCCCCAATCAGTCCCCTCTCCCTCTGGGCGGTCCGACGTTTCGGGAGGGTTAGGGTGAGGGAAAAAAGCATCACCGCAAATGCGCCTGCTCCACCAGCCAGATCATCAGTTCTTCCAACTGCGGCGAAGGCTCGGTTCCCGCAGGCACGACGACGTAATACGCCAACCCCGTCTTCACTTTCAGCTCAAACGGCATCACCAGCCTTCCGGCGCGCAGGTCATCACCAATCAACGACCAATCCCCGATCGCCACCCCCGTCCCATGCGACGCCATCGACATCGCCTGATCCAGCGTTTCGAAATGCTGGCCCATGTTCACGTTGTTCAACTGCAACTCGGCCGCTGTCAGCCAGACCTTCCAGTCCTGAGTGTCGCGAGTCGGATGCAGCAACAAGTGCTGTTGCAGATCGGCCGCCTCGGATAACGCTGGCGGGCCTTTCAACAGTGCCGGTGAACAGACCGGGGTCAGTTGCTCATCGAACAGGTGCAGGGCAGTCGAGGAGTTGTCCGGTGGCGTTCCATAGATCACCGCCGCGTCAAATTGCTCGCGCTGAAAGTCCACGCCATGGGCCAGGGTAGTAGTGAGTTTGACCGGCACATCCGGGCGTTCCTTTTGCCATTGCAGCAGGCGTGGCACCAGCCAGCGCATCACACAACTGGGGGCCTTGAGTTGCAGGGTTTCGCGCTTGAGACCGATCTGCTCGGTGGCCTCAGTGATCAGACCGAAGACCTTCTCCACTCGCGGTAACCATTCCCTCCCTTCAGCCGTCAGCTCCAGACCTCGGGCCAGGCGGATGAACAATTCATACCCCAGATGATCTTCCAGCCCGGCGATCTGCCGGCTCACCGCGCCTTGGGTGATGTGCAACTGCTCGGCGGCCCGGGTGAAGTTGCAGCACTGCGCGGTGATCAGAAACGTATGCAGGGCGGGCAGGGGGGGCAGTCGTTTCATGTGGATCCAAGGTATGACGTGAGGACATGGCTAGTATGACTTTTAATCGATTGTTGCCGCTACCTGCCGACCGTTCAATGAGCCCATGTTCAGGTCATGTGGGAGCGAGCCTGCTCGCGAAGACTGTTTCACATTCAGCATTGATGTTGGCTGATCCAGCGCTTTCGCGAGCAGGCTCGCTCCCACAAGGGATCTGTGTTTTTAGCTGACAAAAAGGGCAATGACATGGCGACGTGTGGCGAAGTTCTGGTCAAGTTACTCGAAGATTACGGGGTCGAGCAGGTGTTCGGCATTCCCGGCGTGCACACCGTAGAGCTGTATCGCGGGCTGGCCCGTTCGAGCATCAACCACGTCACCCCACGGCATGAGCAGGGCGCCGGTTTCATGGCCGACGGTTATGCGCGCACCAGCGGTAAACCGGGGGTGTGCTTCATCATCACCGGTCCGGGCATGACCAACATCACCACGGCCATGGGCCAGGCCTACGCCGATTCGATCCCGATGCTGGTGATCTCCAGCGTGCAGAGCCGTAACCAGTTGGGTGGTGGGCGCGGCAAGTTGCACGAGTTGCCGAATCAGAGCGCATTGGTCGCTGGCGTCGCGGCGTTCTCCCACACCTTGATGTCGGCGTCGGAACTGCCGGGCGTGCTCGCTCGCGCATTCGCCTTGTTCCAGGCCGGCCGTCCGCGTCCGGTGCACATCGAAATCCCGCTGGACGTGCTGGTAGAAGAAGCCGATGACTTGCTCGCCAGCGTCCCGGTCAACATCGACCGCGCCGGCGCCGCGCCCGCCGCTGTGAGCCGCATGAGCGAGTTGCTCGCCGGCGCTCAGCGTCCCTTGATCCGCGCCGGTGGCGGTGCGATCGATGCCGGCGCCGAACTCACCGAACTGGCCGAACTGCTCGATGCACCGGTGGCGCTGACCATCAATGCCAAGGGCATGTTGCCGTCGACGCATCCGCTGCTGATCGGTTCGACGCAAAGCTTGGTCGCCACTCGTGCGCTGGTCGCCGATGCCGATGTGGTGTTGGCGATCGGCACCGAACTGGCGGAAACCGATTACGACGTCACCTTCGCCGGTGGTTTCGAGATTCCCGGCAAACTGCTGCGCATTGACATCGACGCCGATCAGACCGTGCGTAACTACCCGCCACACGTGGCACTGGTTGCCGATTCACGCAATGCCGCACAAGCGCTGCTCAGCGCCTTGTCGCACAAAGCGCTGGCCGAGCGTCGTAACGATTGGGGCCAGGTGCGCGCCGCGCGTCTGCGTGAGGATCTGGCCGCAACCTGGGATGCCCCGACCCTGGCGCAAACCCGCTTCCTCGAAACCGTGCTGCATGAATTGCCCGACGCAGTGTTCGTCGGCGACTCCACGCAACCGGTGTACACCGGCAACCTCACGTTCAATCCGGAGCGTCCGCGCCGCTGGTTCAACTCGTCGACCGGTTACGGCACCCTCGGCTATGCGTTGCCAGCCGCGATTGGCGCATGGCTCGGTGGACAACTCGACAAAGACGAGCGCCCACCGGTGGTGTGCCTGATCGGTGACGGCGGTCTGCAATTCACCCTGCCGGAACTGGCCAGCGCCGTCGAAGCGCGCACTCCGGTAATCGTCCTGCTGTGGAATAACCAGGGCTACGAAGAGATCAAGAAATACATGGTCAACCGCGCCATCGAGCCGGTCGGCGTCGATATCTACACCCCGGACTTTATCGGTGTGGCCAAGGCTCTCGGCTGCGCCGCGGAAGCGATCAGCTCGGTGGAACAACTGCGCAGTGCGCTGCGTGCCGCCACCGATCGCCAAGGCCCGACCGTGATTGAAATCGACCAGAACCAGTGGATGCAGGCGGTGGCCCAATGATCAGTTTCCCAACCACACTCGATGGCCTTTACATCAACGGCCAATGGTCGGCCGGCCGCGAACATCTGCGGGTGATCAACCCGGCCACCGAAGCGCTGCTGACCACGGTCAATGGCGGTGACGAGCACGCGGTCGAGCAAGCCGTCGCCGCGGCCACTGCCGCGTTCAAGGAATGGTCGCAAACCAGCGGTGCCGAGCGCGGCGCAATCCTGCGCAACATCGCCAATGGCGTGCGCAACGGTCGCGATCACTTGATGAACCTGCAGTCGAGCAACAACGGTAAACCGCAGTTCGAAGCGGCCATCGACGTCGACGATGTGATCGCCACGTTCGAGTACTACGCCGAACTCGCCGAAGACCTCGACGCCAGACAGGACAGCAACGTGCCGCTGCCCAGCGATGATTTCAGCGCACGCCTGCGCCGCGAGCCGTGCGGTGTGGTCGGGCTGATCGTGCCGTGGAATTTCCCGATGGTCACCACCGCGTGGAAACTCGCCCCGGCGCTGGCCGCCGGGTGCTGCGTGGTGCTGAAGCCATCGGAAGTCACGCCGCTGCCAGAGCTGGAGCTGGCGGCGATCATCGCCGAAGCCGGCCTGCCCAAAGGCGTGTTCAACGTCGTTTGCGGTACTGGTCTGGCGGTCGGTGCACCACTGTCGGCGGATCCGCGCATCGCCAAGATTTCCTTCACCGGCAGTAACGCCGTCGGTGTCCAGGTGATGCAGCGCGCCGCCGAAACGGTGAAGGGCGTGAGTCTGGAACTGGGCGGCAAATCTTCGCTGCTGGTGCTCGAAGATGCTGATCTGGAACTGGCGGTCGAGCTGGCTTGCGGTGGCGGTTTCTTCAATGCCGGACAGATGTGCTCGGCCACTAGCCGCGTGTTGGTCGCCGATGAGCTGGCAGACGAATTCCTCGAACGTTTGCAAAAGCGTGCGCAAGCGATTCGCGTCGCCGACCCGTTCGACCCCGACGTGGAGATGGGTGCACTGGTCAATCAGGCGCAATACCAGCGTGTGCTCGGTCACATCGACCGTGGTCTCAGTGCTGGCGCGAAGCTGCTTTGCGGCGGCAATCGTCCGGCAGATTTGCCGCGCGGCTATTTTTTGCAGCCAACCGTGTTCACCGACGTGCCCCTCGACAGTGCGCTGTGGTGCGAAGAGATTTTCGGCCCGGTGCTGTGCGTGCGTTGTTTCAGCTGCGAAGCCGAGGCAATTGCCTTGGCCAACGACAGCCAATTCGGCCTGGTCGCCAGTGTGGTGACGCGTAACGCCGAGACCGCTGAGCGGGTCGCCAACGCCCTGCAGGCGGGGCTGGTGTGGCTCAACGCACAGCAAGTGATCTTCCCGCAAACGGCGTGGGGCGGTTACAAGCAGAGCAGTATCGGCCGCGAGTTGGGGCCATGGGGCCTGGCCGCGTTTCAGGAAATAAAACACGTGATCCGGGCGCTCTGAACGCCCGAAAAAGGTGAGCGCATGCCTCGCAACGAGGCATGCGTCGGCGTCATGGCTTCAATGAGTTTTTATCGATAGTCAGGTGTTTTGCACGACCTCAGGATGAACCCGTCGGCAGCGCTGAAGCCCTTGTAAAACGGGGCTTGGCGCGGATCCGGCCACGCGGATGCAACGGTTGCGACCAACCTCATACTTAAAAGAACAAAGGGAGTCCGTCATGGGCGAGCACGATCTGAACAGGCGTCAATTCATTAAAACCGTCGGCGTCGCCTCGGTGGCGGCGGCCGCCCTGAGCATGCCCTTCATCCGGGCGAGCGCCAGCGACACGCGCTTCGCCGGCAAGACCCTGCGCTTGCTGACGTGGTCGGATGACACCGGCCTCGCCGCACTGCGCAACATCGCCGCCACGTTCGAAGCCAAGACCGGCGCCAAGGTCATCGCCGACCGCACCGGCAGCACCTCGGAGATGGTCGCCAAACTCAAGGCCGGCGGTGACCGTCCGCAGTACGACATCATCACCCTGGCCGGTGTCGGCGCCGAGGGTCTGGCCGCCGCCGGACTGCTGGAAAAACCCGACCTCAACCGCATTCCCAACCTGGTCGACGTCCCGGAAAAATACCGCACCGGCGCCAATGGCCACGGCATCGGTTATCTGTTGTGGTGCAACAGTCTGGTCTACAGCACCCGCACACAAAAAGAAGCACCGAGCAGTTACGCCGCGTTGTGGGATGCCGATCTGGCGCCGAACATTTTCCTGCCGCCGCCGAACTGGACCGAGGCGATGGACCTGATCATCATCGCCGCGAAACTGGCCGGCGGTGACGAACACAACATCGAGCCGGGCTTCAAGAAACTCGCCGAACTCAAGGATCGCGTGGTGACCTTGGGCGAAAACCCGAACCAGATCGCCGAACTGTTCCGCACCGGTTCGCTGGACATGGGCGGCCTCTATGCGCCGGCATTTTTCCCCAAGCAGATCCGCGATCCGAACTACGGCCTCGGCGCTACCTTCGGCATGAAGGAAGGTTTTTACACCGACCTGATGCTTTCGGTGATGCCGAAGAATCGTCCGGGCGATACCGATCTGGCTTACGCGTTTATCGACCACTCCCTCGACCCGCTGGTGCAGGGCAAGATGGCCGAAGACATCTTCAACGGCCCGGTCAACGCCAAGGCGATCATCTCCGCCGAAGCGCGCAAGAGCCCGTTCATCCTCACGCCGGAGCAGATTGCCGAGAAGGCGATCATGCACGACAACGCCTTCCTGGCCACCGTGCATGACCAATGGATTCGTCGCTATACGGAAATTTTTTCTTCCTGACGCCGGCCTTCCAGACACCGCAGAACCCTTGTGGGAGCGAGCCTGCTCGCGAATGCGTCAGCACAGGCAGTATTGATGTGAATGACACAGCGCTTTCGCGAGCAGGCTCGCTCCCACAGGAGACAGGGGTGTCTGGCAGATTCGTTTTCCATTGACGAGATCATTGCTATGGAACATCAATCCCTGACCCAAGCGGTCGGCGCCGCAGCCGCGCGTCCAGCGCGCAGTATTTCACCGACCGCGCGGGCGTGGCTTTTCCTCACGCCGTCGATGCTGTTTCTTGGCGTGCTGATCGCCGCCAGCCTGCTGGTGCTGCGCATGAGCGTCGGCACTAAAGGCGCGGAGTGGAGCGGTTTCAGCCTGGCCAGTTACGCCCAGTTGCTCGAACCCTATTACCTGAAATCTTTGCTGCTGACCTTGCGTCTGGCACTGATCAGCGCGGTGATTGCCGTGGTGTTGGCGATCCCTGTGGCGTACACCATGTCGCGGCTGACCTCGCCGTTTCTGCGGCGGATTTTCCTCGCCGCTGTGCTGCTGCCATTACTGGTCAATCTGCTGCTGCAAAGCTACGGCTGGCTGGTGATTCTCGGCCCCGCCGGCATGCTCAATCAGGCGCTGATGGGACTCGGCCTGATCAAGCGACCGATCATGTTGCTGTACAACCAGAACGGCGTGTTGATGGGCCTGGTGCAAACCGCGTTTCCGCTCGCCGTGCTGCCGATCGCCAGTGCCATGCGCGGCGTCGCCCGCACTTATGAGGAAGCTGCCGCGACCCTCGGCGCCAGCCGTTTCCAGGTGTTCCGCCAAGTGGTGTTGCCGATGAGTTTGCCCGGGATCATCACTGGCGCAACGCTGGTGTTCGCTTACAACGCCAGCAGCTTCGTGGTGCCGTTGCTGCTCGGCGGCCGTCGCGTGCCAATGCTCGCGGTGATGGTGCATGACCAGATCGCGCCGCTGATGAACTGGCCTGCCGCGTCCGCTGCCGGTGTCGTACTGATTGTCACCACGCTGGCAATCATGACCTTGTCCGAATACATCACTGGCCGTCGTCGGCGTCTGCTGGAGGCTTCGCAATGAGCGCCCTGACCAAAAAGCGCATGGCGCTGTTGCCCGGCGAAACCGGCAAATTCGCCGGCATCCTCTCCGGCTTCATTCTGCTGCTGGCGGTGTTGCCGATCCTGACCATGATCGTCATGTCATTCAGCGGTGCGTCAAACCTCGACTTCCCCCCGAGCAGCTACAGCCTGCAATGGTACAAAGCGGCCTGGCACACCTTCGTGTCGCCGGATGCCAGCGACGTGCTGAGCCTCGGCCAGGCGATGGCCACCAGTCTGCTGGTGTCGTGCCTGACGATGATCTTCGCCACGCTGATCGCCGTGCCCGCCGCGTATGCGCTGACCCGTTGCGAGTTCCGCGGCAAAGCCGTGGCGCTGCAACTGATGTCGCTGCCGCTGGTGTTTCCGATGGTGGTGCTGGGCCTGGCGTTGTTGTTGGTGTTCGACAGCCTGCCGTTCCACATGACCACCTCGCGATTGGTGATTGCCCACGTGCTTCTGGCCTTGCCGTTTGTGGTGAAGAACTGCACCGCGGCGATGCTTTCCATCGGCAGTGAAGTCGAGGAAGCGGCGCGGATGCTCGGCGCCTCGCCATTGCGCGCGATTGTCGATGTGGTGGTGCCGTTGATGAAGTCGGGGATTCTGGCGGGGATGCTGCTGGCGTTCATCGTCTCGTTCAACGAGTTCACCGTGACCTATTTCCTCTACACCATCGATGTCATGACCGTGCCGATCTGGATGTACAGCCGCACCGTGTCATCGCTCGACCCTACCGTGTTCTCGTTTGCCGTGCTGATCGTGCTGATCGACTTCGTCCTGATCTGGGCGCTGGAGAAGCTGGTGGGCGAGGGCGGCGTTTCCTTTTGATTTGAGGTGCAACATGACTGGTCTGATTCTGGAAAACGTCGAGAAATTTTACGGCTCGGCGTGCGCGGTACAAGACGTCAACCTGCATTTGCCGGAAGGCAAACTGGTGTGTTTCCTCGGCCCGTCCGGCTGCGGCAAAACCACCCTGCTGCGGATGATCGCCGGGCTGGAAACCCTCACTGGCGGCGAGATTCGCCTGGACGGCGAGGACATCGGCCAGACCCCGGCGCACCTGCGCAACTTCGGCATGGTGTTCCAGTCGCTGGCGCTGTTCCCGCACATGACCGTCGGCGAGAACATCGCCTACCCGTTGAAACTGCGCGGCGTCAGCAAGGCTGATCAGCACAAGCGGGTGGTCGAGTTGCTGGAGCTGATCCAGTTGCAGGCGATGATCGATCGCCCGGTGGCGAAACTCTCTGGTGGGCAACGGCAGCGCGTGGCGATTGCCCGGGCGATTGCCTCGCACCCGAAAATCCTTCTGCTCGATGAACCGCTGTCGGCGCTCGACGCCAAGCTGCGCGAGTCGATGCAGGTGGAAATTCGCCAACTGCAACAGCGCTTGAACATCACCACGATCATGGTCACCCACGATCAGCGCGAAGCCATGACCATGGCGGATATTGTTGTTGTGCTGGGCGAGCACAAGGTGCAGCAGGTCGGCACGCCGATCGAAATCTATCGGCATCCGGCCAATGAGTTTGTCGCTGACTTCATCGGTTCGGGCAATATCTTCCCGGCTACCGCATTGGGCGATGGCAAGGTCAGCCTGCCCGGCGGTGATGCGCTGCAAGTGCCGATCTGCAGCAGCATTGTCGTGGGGCAGAAAGTGAAGATGCTGATTCGTCCGGAAGACTTGCAACTGTCCGCGCCGCAAGCGACGGCGGGCAATCGATTGCTCGGCAAAGTGACGTTTGTGCGTGATATCGGCGCGACCATCGAGACCACGGTGGAGTGTTCTGGGGTGACGTTTACGGCGTTGAGTACGCCGTGTCAGGGGATCGGATTGGGGGTTGGCCATCCGGTGTCGGTGACGTTGCCGGCGGAGGCTTGTCGGGTGTTGGGGGCTTAGATTGGGGGCTGACTCCAAATCGCCCCTCACCCCAGCCCTCCCGAAACGTCGGACCGCCCGGAGGGAGAGGGAGCCGACCGAAGTGTCTGACGCTATCCATCGACCTGAGAGATCGAGTCGATTATGGATTCGGCAAAGCACTTTCAGGTCGGTGTACTTCTTCAATATCCCCTAATCAGTCCCCTCTCCCTCTGGGCGGTCCGACGTTTCGGGAGGGCTAGGGTGAGGGGCTTCCAAAAGGTCACACCGAAAGCCGCAACCGCGCCAAATCCCTTAACGGCGGCGCACCAAACAGGCGGCTGTACTCACGGCTGAACTGCGACGGACTTTCATAGCCGACGCGATACCCCGCCGCCGACGCTTCCAGCCCCTCCGCCAACATCAACCGCCGCGCCTCTTGCAGGCGCAACTGCTTCTGATACTGCAGCGGACTCATCGCCGTCATCGCCTTGAAACGGTGATGCAAGGTCGACACGCTAAGGTTCACTTCCTTGGCCAGATCATCAATGCGCAGCGGCTGTTCGAAGTTGCCGTTCAACCATTTGATCGCCTGACTGATGCGATGGCTCTGACTGTTGGCAATCGCAATTTCATACAAGCGATGCCCCTGCGGGCTGCGCAGCAGGCGATAAAGAATCTCCCGGCGAATCAGCGGTGCGAGCATGGCGATGTCTTTCGGTGCATCGAGCAAACGTGCCAGCCGCAGCACCGCATCGAGCATTGAACTGTCGATCTGCTCGACATACAAACCACGCCCGGTCGGTCGGGTCGGCACGCCCATCGGGCCGGCGTCAGCGATCAGCGCGGTGATTTCTGTCGGGTCGATATCCAGGCGCACAGCGAGGATCGGCTCCTCCGGTGAGACATTGACCACGCGCCCGCTCAGCGGCATCGAAACCGACACCACCAGGTAATTCAGCGGGTCGTAGTTGAAGAACTCGTCGGCCAGCCGCACCTCTTTGCGTCCCTGCGCCATGATGCACAGCGCCGGTTGCGCGAGCACCGGGGCAAAGTCGTGGGATTTTGTGTGGCGCGACATGAACAGCGAGCCGATGGCGGTCTCGTAGCTGCCATCGTCGGTGGTGTTGCGGCGGATGATCGCCGCCAGTTCCGCACGCTGTTTTTCCATGTCAGCGCTGGGTTCGGCTTGAAAACGATCGAATGACGTCATGCACGGCATCCTCGGCAGGGGAGGTGGAATGGAGCAGAGCATATGTTTGTGCAAGCGCCAGCGGTAGACACATCCTGCGAAATGCTTGCCTGATTCTGCATGGGATTGTGGGGGGGCTCAGCCATAGCAGGATGCAGAGCGGCAAAGTTGCTTGATACGCCGTATGACAACCGTGTGACGCAGTTTTACAGGTTGTTACAGGTCCCGTGTGCAGTCTCGCAGGATTGTGCAACGCGGCGGCAGGAATCGACTAACGGCGCCTGGCGCTCGGCCCTTAACCTTTGATCCTGTCGCAGCCCGTCCCCCGGCTGCCACGCGACTCCCTGGGAGGGTTGAACATGTCCAAGCAGATTCCCGTCAGTCATATGGCCTTCGTTCGAGCGCGCGCCGGGCGTTCGGCAGAACTCGGTGTACGCCTGAGCGCGTTGATCGAGCCGTCTCGCGCCGCCCCCGGTTGCCTGAGCTTTGCCTTGCAGCATTCGCAGTGTGATCCCGAGTTGTGGCTGGTCTGCGGGTTCTGGAGCAGCCAGCAAATGATGACCAACTATTTCAACAGCCCGGCGATGGAAATCTTCGCCGAGCTGGTGCAGGAGCTGGTGGTCAACAGCCTCGACTTCCACACCTTCAAGGACGTGTCGGCGGCGCAAGCCCTCGGTCAATGCCCGGCGCCGGTACACAAACTCGTCGGTTGAGGGTTTAATGTCCGGCTTAAATTGTCTGAGCCGGGATGTGTGACATGGCACGTAAAGAGTTCAAACACTTCGAAGCAGTTTCCGCAGTCGTCCCCGTCGAGTTGGGCGGCAACAAGGGTTATCACGCGGCAATCGCGGTCAAGGCCCTGGTCGATGGCGGCGCACCACGCTTTCACAAATTGCTGAATGATCAGATCTTCCCCGGCGCCATTGCTGCCGATGAAGCGGCCATCAATGAGCTGGATAACCTCAAGGGCGTCACTGATGACGCCGAGTTGATCTGGTAACGCGTTACTTGTTTGCGCCCGGACGCCACATCTTGAACAGGGCCTCAGGCCCCAGCTGGAAGTAATCCGCCGGCCCGCCGCCGCGCAGAATCGGTTCTGCCGCGGCGGTGTCGTAGATGCCGTCCTTCAACAGCCACTTGGCGATGTGCACGGCGACCACTTCGCCGCGGACCAGCCAGCTTGGCACGGTTTCGCCATCGGCACGCTGCAACTGAATGATCTGCGTGACCTTGCACTCGAAGGACACCGGGCTTTCGGCCACGCGCGGCACCGATATCACCTTTGACGCGACCGTCGTCAATCCTGCCAATTCGAATTCATTGACCTCAGGCGCGACCATCGCGCAGCTCTGATTCATCTGCTCGGCCAGCGGGCGGGTGGCGAGGTTCCAGACAAATTCGCCGGTCTGCTCGATGTTGTTCAGGCTGTCTTTGCGCCCGACGCTGGAAAAACCAATGATCGGCGGAATGTAGTTGAAGGCGTTGAAGAAGCTGTATGGCGCCAGATTGAGTTGGCCGTTGGCATCCTGTGAAGAAATCCAGCCGATAGGCCTTGGACCGACGATGGCGTTGAACGGATCGTGGGGCAGACCGTGGCCGTTGGCGGGTTCGTAGAAGTGGATGTCAGCGGGCATGGCGGGTGGTCCTGGAGAGTGCTGAGTCAGGTGGCCAATAGTGCAAGTACACGCCGCATATTTCTAGCCAGACACCGATATTCCGATCGATGAAATTCCCTTGTGGGAGCGAGCCTGCTCGCGAAAGCGTCGGGTCAGTTGCATTGATATCGCCTGACACGACGTCTTCGCGAGCAGGCTCGCTCCCACAGGGTTCTGTGTCGATTTCAGAAATTGTTATTCCCCAGAAATGACTAAGCCCGGCCAAGGCCGGGCTGTGGGAGGACTGCGGATACTTAGCTGATGGCAGCGGCGGTGCCGGTTTTGTCGAAGCCGTCAGCAGCGACCGTTTTACCCAGATTGGTCTTGTCGAAACCATCGGCAGCCACAGCTTTACCAATGTTGGTTTTATCAAAACCGTCAGCGGCGTAAGTACCCGAGTGGCTGGTTTCAATGGCCGCGCTGGCGCCGCTGATGAAGTCGGCAGATTTGGTTTTGTCCGAGCCGTCGGCAGCGAAAGTGTTGGCGGCCAGTACGGACAGGGTCAGGGCGAGGATCAGTTTGGTTTTCATGGCGGTTACTCCAGATTCGTTGGCTGTGTGTCTTGCATGGGTTGAATGCTACGCCAACTAAATTGATTAAAAAGCGCAAAATAATGCTAAAAACAATCGATTAACTTGATATTAAGGGCGGCGCATTCAATTCGCTTTCGTCGTCGGAGCGAGCGTCGCGCAGGTCATCGATCAGGTGATTGCACAATAAGAGAGCAGCATTAATTAGCGATTAATCGCTGTTTTGCCGTGTGTGACAGTTTTTTCATACTTTGCCGACCGCTTTTTCACCGTTGCCACGCCAGTCTGCCCTTGGCCAGAAAACCAAGAACCGGCCGTCACACACTGGAGCGTTGCTTGCGATGAATAAACTTCCTCAAATCACCCTGGCCTTCTGGGTCATGAAAATCTGCGCGACAACCCTGGGGGAAACCGCGGGCGATTTGCTGTCGATGACCCTTAATGTCGGCTATGCCATGAGTTCGCTGATTCTGATCAGCGTGTTTGTGCTGACGCTGATCACGCAGCTGATGGCCAAGACTTACAAGCCGTTGCTGTACTGGCTGGTGATCCTGTCGACCAGCACCGCCGGCACGACCATGTCGGACTTCATGGATCGCACCCTGGGACTGGGTTACGCCACTGGCTCGATGATCCTTATCGCCATTCTGCTGGCGATCTTCGCCGCGTGGCGCCTTAGCGGTGATTCGCTCAACGTCAGCAAGGTGCAGACCTTCCGTGGCGAGATGTTCTGCTGGATGGCGATTCTGTTTTCCAACACCCTCGGCACCGCGCTGGGTGACTACCTTGCCGACGATTCAGGGCTGGGTTTTGCCGGTGGCGCGCTGCTGATTGGCTCGACCATTGCGGCAGTCGTGCTGTTGAAATACTTCACTAGGATTTCGACGGTGCTGTTGTTCTGGGTGGCTTTCGTGCTGACCCGGCCGTTTGGCGCGACCTTGGGCGATTTGATGACCAAGCCCCATGAGAAGGGCGGGCTGGACTTCGGCACCATCGGTTCGTCGGCGGTGCTGGCGGGGATTCTGCTGATGATGATTGTCGGTGCTTCGTATGCGCAGAAGCGGTATGGCAGACAGGGGGCGGCTGCCGAAATGTCCTGATTGATCCGAAGTCGAGTTGAGGCATTCGCGAGCAGGCTCGCTCCCACAGGGGATTTGTGTCGATCACAGATCCCATGTGGGAGCGAGCCTGCTCGCGAAGAGTCCATCACAGCCACCATTGCAGTGGCTGTGAAAACCCGATCAGTCAGTCACGATCCGCGAATGCTTCTGGGTGTCCTTCATGGTGATGTACACCAGCAGCGACACCGCGATGCACGCCGTTACATACCAGTAGTAACCGGTTTCCATGCCGATGCTCTTGAACCACAGCGCGATGTATTCGGCGGTGCCGCCGAAGATCGACACGGTCAGTGCGTATGGCAGGCCGACGCCCAGGGCGCGGATTTCAGTCGGGAACAATTCAGCTTTGACCACCGCGTTGATCGAGGTGTAGCCGCTGACGATGATCAGCGCCGCCATGATCAGGAAGAACGCGCCCCACCAGGTTTGAATGGTGTGCAGGGTCATCAGGATCGGCACGGTGAAGATCGTCCCCAGCACACCGAAGGCGATCAGGATCGGACGACGACCGATCTTGTCCGAGAGGCCACCGATGATCGGTTGCAGGCACATGAACAGGAACAGCGTGGCGGCAGAAATGGTGGTCGAGTCGGAGATGCTCATGCCGACGGTGTTCACCAGGTATTTCTGCATGTAAGTGGTGTAGGTGTAGAACGCCAGCGTACCGCCCATGGTCAGGCCGACCACGGTCATCAATTCCTTTGGATGACGCATCAAGGTGCGCATCGCGCTTTCCTTGGACTTCTCTTTTTTGGTGAACGACTCGGTTTCTTCCATGCCGCGACGCAGGTACAGCGCCACGACTGCGCACAGCGCGCCGATGGCGAACGGAATGCGCCAGCCCCACGCGTACAGCTGTTCAGTGGTCAGCACGTTCTGCAGCACGATCAGTACGCCCAGCGCGATGAGCTGTCCGGAGATCAGGGTCACGTACTGGAAGCTGGAGAAGAAGCCGCGACGTTCCTTGGTCGCCATCTCCGAGAGATAGGTCGCCGAGGTGCCGTATTCGCCACCGACCGACAGGCCTTGCAGCAGTCGCGCGAACACCAGCAGGATCGGTGCGCCAATGCCGATGGTTTCGTAGTTCGGGCTGAGGGCGATCAGCAGCGAGCCGAAGCACATCAGGTAGACCGAGGCCATCAGGGCTTTTTTACGGCCGACCTTGTCGGCGTACATGCCCATCAGCCAGCCACCGATCGGGCGCATCAGAAAGCCGACGGCGAAAATCGCAGCGGTGTTCATCAGTTGGGCGGTGGTGGAACCGGCAGGGAAAAAGGTTTTCGCGAAGTACAGGGAGAAGGCGGCATACACATACCAGTCGTACCACTCGACCATGTTGCCGACGGAACCGCTGAAGATCGATTTGATCCGGCTGGCGGTGGTTCTTTCTTTGGCGGGCGCGGCAGCCGACCCAAGTGGCCGGGCGTTGGAGTTATCCATTGAAGGATCCTTCGTTTAATTGTTTTTGTGGAGCGCGTTGGAACGCAGCCTGCGAGGGCTATAGCAGAAGGTGTGCCAACGGGGAGAGGGCCGGTTTAGAGGGGGTGATGGGATTGGGTGAGCGGATTTGTGCCGATGGAATTGATCTTGTGAGCGGATTTCCGCTTATTGGCGTGAAGATCAAAAGCCCCTCACCCTAGCCCTCTCCCAGAGGGAGAGGGGACTGACCGAGTGGATTGTTCGAGGTGCACCGACCTGAGATACCGAGTCGAACTCAGGATTCGAAAAGCATGAAGATCTGCTCCCTTCCCCCTCGCCCCCTTGGGGGAGAGGGCTGGGGTGAGGGGGATGGATTTCAGCCACACCAAAAATCCCGACCCTGCCTCACTCAGCCAAAAACATCTCCCGACTCAACCCATGCCGCTGCAGCTTTTCATTGAAGGTGCGGCGCGGCAGTTGCAGTTCTTCAAGCACCGCCTTCACATCACCCTTGTGCCGGGTCAGCGCCGCGCGCAAACACTGCGCTTCAAACGCTTCCTGCTGCGCCGCCAGCGATTGCCCCGGATCAATCCCCGGTGCCGGCTCGTCCAGCCCCAGCACCTGACGTTCGGCAACGTTCGCCAGTTCGCGCACGTTGCCCGGCCAGTCGTGGCTGAGCAGATGGCTCAATTGCGCGCCACTCAAGGGTGGAAAGGTGCGCCCCAAGCGTTCAGCGGCATTGTGGGCGAAGGTTTCGAACAGCAACGGGATGTCTTCGCGGCGATCGCGCAATGGCGGCAAGCGCAGTTCGGCGACGTTCAGGCGATAGGCCAGATCCTCGCGAAAACGTCCGGCCCGGGCCTCATCGAGCAGGTCAGGTTTGGTCGCTGCGACAATGCGCAGGTCGACGCGGATGCTCTGGTTCGAGCCCAACCGTTCAAGCTTCTGCTCCTGCAACACGCGCAGCAGTTTCACCTGTTGCGCCAGCGGCATGCTTTCTATTTCATCGAGGAACAAGGTGCCGCCATCGGCGTATTCCAGCTTGCCGATGCGCTTACCCGAGGCGCCGGTAAACGCGCCGCTCTCGTGACCGAACAACTCCGCCTCGAACAACTGCTCAGGAATCGCCGCGCAGTTCAGCGCCACGAATGGCTTGGCCGCGCGCGGGCCGAAATCATGCAGGCAACGCGCGACCAGTTCCTTGCCGCTGCCGGTTTCACCACGGATCAGCACGTTGACCGGCACCGCCGCCAGATCCAGCACTTGCCGACGCAACGTCTGCAAGCCACGGGACACGCCGAGCAGCGTCGCGTCGAGTTTGGCGCGGTTGTCGGCCTGTTCGTGCAGGGCGCGGTTTTCCAGAATCAGCCGGCGTTTGTCCAGCGCCCGGCGCAAGCTGCCGAGCAGAGTCTCCGGGCTGAACGGTTTTTCCAGAAAGTCGTAGGCGCCGTCGCGCATCGCCTCGACCGCCATCGGTACATCGCCATGGCCGGTGAGCAGAATCACCGGCAGATCGGCATCGCGTTTCTGCACTTCGGCCAACAACGCCAGGCCGCCCATGCCAGGCATGCGCACGTCGCTGAGGATCACCCCGGCAAAGTGCGCGGGCAGGGCAGCGAGGCAGTCTTCGGCGCGGCTGAACAGCTGCACCTCGAACCCCGACAGGCTCAGCCACTGTTCGACGGCGCTGCGAATGCTGCTTTCGTCATCGACCACCATCACCGAATTGAGCATCAGATGTGTGCCTCCAGATCGATCGGCAAAGTCAGGCTGAACACCGCGCCTCTGTCGCCATTTTCGGCACTCAGGCGTCCGCCGGATTCATGCACGATGGCGAAGGATACCGCTAACCCGAGGCCCAGGCCGTCGCCCACCGGTTTAGTCGTGAAGAACGGATCAAAGACTTGGCCCAAATGGTCTTCGGCAATGCCGCCGCCATTGTCGCTGACGCTCAGGCGCCACAGTTGCTCATCGGCTTCCAGACGGATTTCCAGGCGCTTGCAGGGTTTACCCTGCATCGCATCGAGGGCGTTGCGCAGCAGGTTGATCAGCACCTGTTCGAGACGAATCGCATCACCGCGCACCCACGCCGGACGCGTCAGGTGCAGCACCAGGCTGACCTGTTCGTCGCGCAGCCGTGCATCGAGCAACTGCAAGGATTGATCGACCACCGTCGCCAGGTCCAGTCGTTCGCGCAAGCCGCTGGGACTTTTACGCGCGAAGGTCTTGAGGTGGCCGGTGAGGGCGGCCATGCGCGTGAGCATTTCGTCCACCGGTTTCAGGGCTTTATAGGCATCGTCGACACGGCCATGGTCGAGCAACAGGCGCAGGGTCGCCAGTTGCATGCGCTGAGCGGTCAGCGGCTGATTGATTTCATGGGCCAGCGCGGCGGACATCTGGCCGAGCGCGGCGAGTTTGGCCGATTGCACCAGACCGTCCTGCGCGGTGCGCAAATCGCGGGTGCGTTCTTCCACCAGTTGTTCCAGCTCTTGGCGGTTGCGCTGACGAATCTTCGACAGGCGCCAGCGCTGGTTGAGAAACAGCAACAGAAACACCAGCGCCAGCCATACGCCGGCGGCGGCCAGCCCGGCGTTGCGCAGGTCTTCAAACGCCACTTGCGGATGACGCAGCAGGTGCAGGGTCCAGCCTTCGGCGGTCAGGGGCAGCGATTCCCACAGATAATCCGCTGTACCCTCGGGACCTTCGACACGGCGCAGATCACTGTTGTCATCGAAGCTGCGCAGCGACAAGTGGGTCAGGGGCACCAGCGATTGTTTGTCGTATTGACGCGTGGCCTTGATCTCGGCCATGTCACTGGCGCTCAACGGACGCAGCGCGCGATAGCGCCAGCCGGGCTGATTGGCGATGAAGATGATTCCGCGCGCATCGCTGACCAGCAATGTGTCGCTGCCCTGACTCCACTCCCGTTCCAGTTCGGGGAATTCCAGCTTGACCACCATCGCGCCGAGGAACTCGTCGTTGTCACCCAGCACCGCGCTGGAGAGGAAGTAGCCGGGAATTCCGCTGGTCACGCCCACGGCATAAAAACGCCCGGTGCCCTGGGTGCGGGTCTGGCTGAAGTAGGGACGAAAACCGTAATTGTGGCCGACGTAACTGCTCGGCAGACGCCAGTTGCTCGCCGCCACGGCGAGGCCTGTGTGGTCGAGCAGTTCAAGGGTCGAGGATTGTGCCGCGCCGTTGATCTTTTCCAGCTTGAGATTCAGCGCCGCCTGTTCAGCGGCATCGACTGGCCCGGCCAGCGCCGAACGCAATTGCGGGTCCAGCGCCAGCACGGCGGGCAGGGCGCGGTAGCGGTCGATCAGGGTGTGCAGGGAATTGGCGTACAACGCCAGTTGCTGGTTGGCACGGGCGGCGTCTTCCTCCAGCGCCTGACGTTCGGCGTGGCGGATCGCAAGTGTGGCGGCCAGCGCCGCGCCGGCAATGATCAGCAGGGTATACAACGACAGACGCAAGGTACGGGAAGTCGGCAGCATGCTGGGCGAAGGGTCGGCAGGTCGGGCGGGCACGATAGCATGCGCCGAGGTGGCCCGGCGTGCTGTTCGCGCCGGTCACATTGGTCATACAGACGTTTCCTGTATCTGAGGTCGACGCTGAAGATTCAGCCGTGGTTTCGGCACGGGTCTGGGGCGTGGTTCGTCAGCAATTGACTGCTCCAGTTGTTGCAGGCGTTCAGTCACACCGTCGGCTTCGCTGAGGTTATCAAGCATGTCTTGAGTCGTTGCCAGTTTGTCCCGGGTGTCGTTGATGAGCGCAGTGGTTTTAGCCGTTATCGTGCGGTAAGCGTCAGCGACTGAAATGCCCTGGTCCACCATTTTTGTGAAATCAAGCTGATCCAGAGGGGCGAATTTTTTGACCTCTTGCAGAATGGCCTCTGTGGCTGTTTGCCGGATCTGGTTGACCCCATCCTGAATAGACTGTGGCAGCGTGCCGTTGGCCAGATCATTTGCACCCTGCGCAAGGGTTTGTGTGGCATCGCGGACTTGAGCCGTGTGCAGTGCTTCGGTTACGCGAATGCCGCGCTTGAAAAAACGGTAGCGGATATAGGCTGCTCCCAAACCGCCTAGCAGGCCGCCGACAAAACCGCCAATCGTGTTACCGATTCCCAGCGCGAATGATCCGGCTACTCCGCCGAGAGCGGCACCCACGGTGAAACCGAGTCCAAACGCCGCTAATCCGTTTTTACTGAACAGGTAGCGGCGAAAGGTCATACCTGCTCGGGTTTCCTGACTGACATTGGCTTCGTCGTCGGGGCCATCAAATTCAGTTGCGGCATCATGGGCCTGGCTGGCGACGTTGGCGGTGGTGCGAAATACACCGACGAGCTGGGAGACATCGAACCGTCCGCGCCCATCGGTATCGACATAAATCATCGGGTTGTTCGACACCATCGCGTACAGATTCAATCCATCCACATCCCCTGCCGGATCGGCACTGATCCAGCGCTGCAACCACGGTGCGTAATAGCGTGCGCCGTAGTAATACAAACCGCTGATATCCATCTCCTTGCCCGAATAGCGGATGAACTTGTAGGGAACCTCAATCTCTGAAGGCGCGGTTATCCACGCCGTGGCGCCGAACGGGTAGTACCCTTCGGCGCTGATCAGTTGTGCCTGTTGAGCGAGTTCCATGACGCAGGAGCCGAGGTGATCTTCCAGGCTGTAGCGCAGTTGATCGGTGGCGATGCCTTCGGGTTTTTTCGCTGCCCAATGCAGGCAACGGGCGTTGCCGAGGGTGATGACGTGCAGCTCTTCGCCGTTGTCGCGGGTGCGGATTTCCAGCCCAGGCAAATAACGCACCTGATGAAAGTGTGCGGCTGTGGAGGTATGGAATTCGTGGCGTTTGAACACGCGCATGCCCTGGCTGTAGCGATAATGTTCGGCATCATCGGGGCCGTCCTCGCACTGGATCAGAGTCACGCTTTCCAGCTCATCGCGGGCATTCCAGGTCAGCGGTTTGCGGGGGGGCATCGCGTTCAGGTTTCCGTGGCGATCAAACAGATCGTCGAACACCGGTTCCGGCTGGCCTGTTTTCCAGCGTACCCCGCGATTACTGCTCGGATCGATGCGCATTTGCCGGGTGTAATTGTTGCCCGCCCGTACATGGCACAGTTCGATCAGGTTGCCACCGTGATCGTACTGATAGATCTGGGTGTAATTGAGGCGATTGTTCGGATCGCCCGGTTGCGGCAGGCCGGGAATTTCTGACGGCGGCGCGTCGTCGTGGCCGGTGGCGCTGGTCAGCCGATAGAGCGAGTCGTAAGTGAAATCGCGATGGCCGTCGACTCGTTGATTGGCAAAATATCGCGGCTGAAAAGCGTGGTCTTCGATGCGGGTGATGTTGCCGACGCGGTCGTAGAAGTATTCGAGGTCTTGCACGACGCCGCCGCCATTTTTGTGGCTGGACTGGGTAAGCAAACGACCGTCCGCCGGGTCGTACGTCCACGTACTGAGCACACGATTACCGGCCAGTTGCTCAATGATCTGGTCGTTGGCGTTGTACTGCCCGTCCAGCAATACCGGTTGCCAGTCAGACGTGCCGTTGATCAGCAGTTTAGTTCGTTTGAGTTGCCCGGCCAGGCCGTAGTGCGAGCGTCGTTGATGGCCGCAGGCGTCAGTCTGTTCCAGCAACGCGCCGAGCGGGCTGAACACCTGGTGGCTGGTGAACGGTTCACCGTCGTGGAACGTGCGGGTTTCGCACAGCGGTGTGCCGGTCAGAGAAAAACTGTCCGTGAGCAGCGAACCGGCACGATCTTTCTGCTCCCGCAACTGGCCACGCTGGTTGTGCCCCGCATCGGCCGAGGCATCGGCGTAGGTGAACGCATCTACATTTTGCTCGCCATTTTCCTCGACCGCGATGACTCGTAATTGCTTGTCGAAGGTCGCGCGCCAATGGCTGCCGCGCTCGTCCCAACGCTGCAACGGCTCACCGGCCAGCCCCGGTAAAGTCAGACGCCAGCCGGCGTCGACACTGTCGGACTTCAATACCACGCCGATCAGGCTGTAAACCGTAGTCAAACAAGGTGCCGACAGACGCGGGTCCCATTGCGCGACCAGATGCCCGGCGTGGTCATGCTGCTGACGGGTGATCTGGCGCTCTACTTGCGCGCCGGCCACTGTACGCAGGTACGTGACATTGCTGAGCGGTAGATCTCTGGGGTCATGAACGCGCAGCGTTGGCGTATGCCAGTGTACTGACTGATTCATGCCCAGACACTCGCACAGACCGTCATCTCAGGCAGCCTTTTTCTTGTTGGTATGTTTCTGCTTATGCAAAAACTGATTGTCCGTGGTGCCCATTTCCTTGTACCAGGCGACCATGGCCTGAGCGCGTGAAATATTGCCCAGTACGGCGTTGGTTTGTTCACGCATGGCCGAGCGCGTGATCGGTTTCAGCCTTTGCGCGGAGGTCATATGGGTAATGTTGGGTAATATCTCGGCGGGCGAAATGACGTCGGTGCCCAGAGCGTCAAACGCGTTCTCTGCCCAGCCAGCGCGTTGTTCTACGGCGGCTTTCCATTCATCAAGCATGTTTTCGATTTTTTCGATTTTCGCTGGGTCCAGTCGATTCTTGATATCCTCGTTATCCATTGCCTTTTTAAACAGATTAAGAAAGTGGGGGACGAACGATATGACTGCGCCAAGCACTCTGCCGATAATAAGTTCAGGGTTGAACACGGCGTTGAGGACAGGGTCGCGCAATTCGCTTTTTACATCTTTCCACGATTTGATCTCCTTGACGGGACCTTCGATGCCCAAACTTTTGTCAATGGCGCTGACAGACATTTTCGAGGTCTGAGGAATCAGCGGGCCCAAATTGATTCCGAAACTTTCCGCTACCGGATCTATCATTTTCGTAGCGACATCGCCAGCGGCGTTGCCGCCGAACACGTTCCCTACTGTCGGATAAGCGGCGATTTCAGTGGGAGGGGGGATAATTCTATCGACAAATCCGTTACCGAGACTTCCTCCGTGGGTGGATGCGGCATACCAATAACCGCCTTCGACGACTAAGCTCAGCACCATATTTCTGTTGAGTCCAATCGGATGGAGAATATTATGCAGCTGATTCACCACCTCCGTGGAGTAATTGTTGACGACTGAAACAAATTCCGACGTCAGTAAAATCACGCTTTCAGCACGTTTGTTGCCGTCAGGATCGACGTAGCGCATCGGGTTGTTGCCCACAAACGCATAAAGATTCAGCCCATCGGCCTGCTCTGCATCCGCACTGATCCAGCGCTGCAACCACGGCGCGTAGTACCGTGCTCCGTAGTAATACAAACCGCTGACGTCCATCTCTTTGCCCGAGTAGCGGATGAACCTGTATTCAACGTCGATCTCGTGGGAGGCGGCCATCCACGCCGTTTCGCCGAAGGGGTAATAACCTTCCTCGCTGATCACGTCGGCCTGTTGATCGATCTCCATGACGCAGGAACCGAGGTGATCTTTCAGGCTATAGCGCAGTTGATTGTTTTCAATGCCGCCGGGGCGTCCGCTGACCCAGTGCAGACAACGCGCATTGCCGAGGGTGATGACGTGCAGCTCTTCGCCGTTGTCTTTGCTGCGGATTTCCAGGCCGGGCAGATAACGCACCTGATGAAAGTGGCGGGTCGTGTCGGTAAACCATTCATGGCATTTGAAGACGCGCTGGCCCTGGCTGTAACGGTAATGCTCGGCGTCGCTGTTGCTGTTTTTTCGAGTCACCAGCGGCACGCTTTCCAGCTCGTCGCGCGCGTTCCATTGCAACGTCGACCCTTGCTTGAGTTCCAGCTGATTGCCGTGGCGATCAAACAAAGTGTCAAAGTCCGGCAGATCGTCGCCGGTTCTCCAGCGCACGCCGCGGTTGCTGTTCGGATCGATGCACATTTGTCGAGTAAAGCTATTACCGTCTCGTACGTGACACAGTTCGATCAGATTACCGCCGTTGTCGTATTGATAGGTCTGGGTGTAATTGAGTCGATTGTTCGGATCGCCCGGTTGCGGCAGGCCGGGAATGTCCGGTGGCGGGGCGTCGTCGTAGCCGGTGGCGCTGGTCAGTCGATAAAGCGAGTCGTAGGTGAAATCGCGGTGGCCGTCGATCAACTGGTTGGCGAAGTAGCGTGGCTGAAAGGCGTGGTCTTCGATGCGAGTGATATTGCCGACACGGTCGTAGAAGTATTCGACGTTTTGCAGGACGCCCCCGCCGTCCTTGCGACTTGATTGAGTGTGCAAACGAGCGTCCGCCGGGTCGTAGGTCCACTCACTGCGCACCTGATTGCCGGCCAGTTGCTCGATGATCTGGTCGTTGGCGTTGTACTGCGTATCCAGCAGCACCGCTTGCCAGCCCGGCGTACCGCTGATCCACAGATCCGCTCGCTTGAGCTGCCCGGCCAGACCGTAACAAGAGCGGCGCCGATGGCCGCCGGCGTCGGTCTGTTCCAGCACTGCGCCCATCGGGCTGAACACCGAGTGGCTGCTGAACGCTGCCTCATCCTGGAAGGTGCGCGTCTCGCTCAGCGGCTGGCCACTGAGGGCAAAACTGTCGGTGCGCAGCGAACCCGAGCGATCTTTCTGCTCCCGCAACGGGCCACGCTGGTTGTGCCTCGCATCGGCCGAGGCGTCGGAATAGGTGAACACATCGACATTGACCTCGCCATTTTCCTCGACCGCGATCACTCGTAATTGCTTGTCGAACGTCGTGCGCCAATGGCTGCCGCGCTCGTCCCAGCGCTCCAAAGGCTCACCGGCCAGCCCGGGCAGGGTCAGGCGCCAACCGGCGTCGACGCTGTCGGATTTCAACACCGTACCGTCCAGACTGTAGACCGTGGTCAGGGCAGGTGCCGACAGGCGTGGGTCCCACTGCTCGATCAGACGTTCGGCGTGGTCATGTTGCTGGTGGCTGACAAGGGCAGCAGGTGTGTCATCGGCCACGTTACGCAGGTAAGCAACTTGCCGTACCGGCAGGCCCCGGGCATCGCTCACCGCCAGCGCGGGTGTACGCCGGTGCACATTGGCAGTCATGACCGCGATGCCTTGGCTGGCGGGGACGGCTCGGCGGTGTCATTGAAGTCTTCGCTGGTGTGAAACCAGGGGTGATACGTTTCTCGAGAGCAATCGCCCTTGGCGTTGACCACTTTGATCTGTCGGCCAAGGGCGTCATAGAACACCTGATCGAAGAAGCCCATTTCGCGCAGGGACTGATCGTTGACGTAACCGTGGGTATCGGCGAAAAACGGCCGAAACTGACGGACTGGCAACCCCTTGTTGTTGTATTCGACCCGCTCGCTGATGCGCCAGCGCGAGTCAGTATCGACCTCTTTGAACTGGCCATTTTCGACGATCAGTGAACCGTCGTCGCCCACGGCATATGCCTTGCCCGGATCGACCCGTTGCTGGGTTTGCAGAGCCCTGCCAAAGCCGTCGACACAGGCTTTGACGATCTGGACCTGCCTCAACGGATCATCCGGGTAGCGGTCGGCACTGAGGATCACGCTGTGCACCGGTTCTCGGCGCACCGCACCGATCGCCTCGTGCAATGCCCGCTCTTCAGGCGTCAAGGCTCCCTGGCGCCGGGCGAGTTTTTGCCGCGCACTGGCCCTGATGTGGCCGCTGGGCAGGAGATAGCCTTGGGCAATCCATGCGCTGGCGCCGTTGGCGATCTGCCCCATCCAGCTGAACAGATCCTTGCGCAGGGTACTGGCGGCTTTTTGCACGGCGGCGGGCGGATCGGCAATCGCCGTAGCCGGGCGCCGATCCTGCGGAGGCAAGTAGTCGCTCAGCGGGTTGAAACCCACAGCCTTGTCGTTTTCGGTGCCGTAAAAACTGCTGGCCAAGGCCTGGCCGGAAGGTTCATGGATCGCTTCGTGAGTGTTGTCGTTGGCATCGATGATGCGCAGCGGTTGCAGCGCGTGGTAGTCGTACTCAATGCGCGTAGTACAGCCGTCCGGCAGCACCACGAGCGTCACGGCCAGCGCATGAGCGTCGTATTCGGCGCGGGTGTACCCATGGCTGAGGGTTTCGCGATAGCGCAGTACCTTGTAGAAGCCGTCGAGGCCGGCGTATTCGGCGTAGCCGAAACTTGCCGACCACAGGTCATGCTCCGTGCTGCCCAAGGGATTTACCCAGAACAGAAACGGCATGGGCAGATAGCCAATCTTCTCCAGTTCGTCACGCACATTGAAGGGCGCAGGCAACACGCTGTAAGCATCCAGCGCAGTCTTGTCCAGTTGTGCCAATTCCAGTGGACCGGCCAGGGCCTCGAATCCGGCAACGCCGTCGTCCAGCAGTTGGCCATCGGTGCTCAAGTAGCGCTGTACAGATTGCGTGATCAGCATCCGTTCAGCGTTCCAGTGCGCCGAATCTTCATGTTTCTTCAGGCACTCATAGGACACTTGCTCAGGCGTAAGCCCGGTGGGCAGTGTGCCTTTGGACAAGACCAGCGCATTGCCACGCTGCTGATAGGGCAAGCCGAGGCGCCAACGCAGCAGGTCTATGATCAGATCGATAAACGTTGCACGGCTTTCATTCAGGTAAAACGACTGTTGCGCCAGGTCATGGGCGTCGCGCCACCATCGCTGTTCATCAGGATCCTCAAACGGTGGCGTATCCTTTTCTGTGAGTCGCCGGGCGTAGCTCACTGTGATGGAATGCGTCGGCTGACCGTGGGCATTGTGGCGCAGGGTCACCTCATTGCGACAGCGTGGATCATCGATAAAACCGTCGTACTGGTAACTGATCTTCTCCACCACGAGGGGCAGCAGAACGGCGGCAGCATAAGGACCTTGCTCGCGCACTTCACGTACCAGATAACGCAGCTCCTCGACGGTATAAAGCGTCGCAGTTTCGCAGCTCTCCATATCTGTATCGGCATAGGTCTCGATGCGTGTGACTGCGCCGACCAGCGCCCGGGAGATCTGATACTGGGCGTCGTCATCGTGCGCAGGAATGATTTCATCGACATCGTCTTGTGAGTGATATCGACTGAACAGGGTGTTGCCCAGAGCTACAGCGTGTACATCTTGATTGAAGTAGTCGTCGCGCGGTCGATCCATTGATTGCCCGGTATGAAACCAGGTGCAGACCCGCATCGGTTCGCTGAAGCCGGTGTCCTCAGCGCCGGGGGCGCTCTCACTGTCGGTTTGTTGCAACAGGCCGAAACCACGGAACTCGCGCTCACGGCTGTCGTAGAAGCCCTCGCGCCAAGTGAAAGTCTGCGTCAGAACGTTGCCGGTGATTTCATCCAGTTGCTGTTGTTTATGGACCACCGCCACCGGGAACGGCAGGTGGCACGCCGGAAAACGTCTAAGGGGCGGCATTTGGCGTTTTTCATCCAGCCATTCCTGCGCCGAGCTACGGTAGACCACGCTGGCACTGCAACCCATGTTGTTGTTACTGCTGGTCAGCAAATACGGCTTGGCCGAGACGAAATCGTAGCGCCAGTGCTGCGGTTGCATGTGCGTCACCGTCAGGATCAGGCTGGCGCAGCCCAGGCCTTGCAGATCGGCGAAGCTCACTTGGCTGAGACGGTCGTAGCGCACGCCGTCGGGCCACGGCACGTTGATCGGTGTTTGCTCCAGACCACTGCCGCCGCGATTCAGATAGATCTCGAAGAACTCCGATTGCAGATAAATCAGCGACGCGGCACCGGAGCCGTCCAGGTCGGCAAGGCGCACGCGGGACGAATCGAACGCTTCGTACCTGAAAGGCAATTCGCTGATCTTGCGACCTCTGCCAAACCGGCCGTGGCCCAGGTTCGGCCAGCAGTGGATTTCGTCGTGACGTATCCGGCACAGCTCGGGCATGTCGCTGCCCAGCAGGTTGCCCAACAGCACCAGTTCCGTGCGGGAGTTGCTGAGCAATGGCAAGCGGTCGTCGTCGGGCTCGTGCGGCACCTCTTCAGGCGCGGCGAAGCCTTGTTCGCGCTGGTTGGCGTACAGCCGCACGGAGTTCGGCCCGATCAACGCCAGGCTACTCAAACCGTCGCCGATCAAGTCACCAAGCGTCGAGAGGGTGTTGAAAAACTCCGGTGGGAATCTGCCGAAAGGGACGAAGTCGGCAAACGTGCGTTGTTCTGTAGGGTGCGAAAACCACTGATGCCCGGTTGCGCGGTGACCCAGTCGAGCCGACCGTCACCCGTCAGGTCGGTCAGCAGTTGCTGGACCGGACGGTTGCGATCGGCAACCGGAATCTTGTCCAGCGCGATCCAGGGCGCATAGTCGATTTCATTGGGTCCTTTCGTCGCTCGCCGTGGTTCGCGGTAGTACCAACTCTGGTCATAGCGGCAGAGAAAACCCGGCACGCCTTCCCCATAAAGATCGACGCACTGGTAAAACCCCCCGTCCTCGATACCCGGCTGGACATCGAATTCGAGGAAGCGCGCCGGGGTTTTGTTGATGTCGAAAGGGGCGTAGTCGAACTCGACCGGTGGTGTGTTTTCGACTACGCCGCTGGCATCGAATGCCTGATAGTGCGCCGCGCTGATCTGGCTGTAGGCCCACTGCGCGATATTTTGCGGTGGGTGATATTCCAGTAACAGGCGGCGCACCAGTTTCGGTTGGTCAATCGACTGCCCGGGAAAGTGATGAAACAGCAACGCCTGTTGGCAGAGTCTGCGAGTGCCCAGTTCAAAGCCCTGACCATGGGTTGAAAAACGATCGGGACGGACTGTCCAGGGGTTGAGGGAGTCACCGTCATATACCGGGATATCGGTCAGTGACGTGCTGCGCTCGCCGTAATCGAACAGCAGATGAAAGTGCCAATCCAGTTCGGCCGGATTATCCGTTGTCCAGCTGTACAGATCGCTGCTGGCCGTGAAGTTGCCGTAACACACGCGGCGCAGATAACGCTGGGCGCGGTAGTCATGCAGCGGGTCGGGATCCTGATCATCGGCCTTGTATTCAAAGCAGATATGTTCGCCGCGTGCGTTCATGCTTTCGCACAGCAGCCAAGAGGCGATGTGTCCAGGGGCGTCCGGGTCGGCAATTCGTGTGGCTTCGGTTTTGCCGTAAAGGTGCAGCGAGCCTTCAGCGCCGTGTATCAGCCAGAATACCGGTGGATCGGCTTCTCTGGTTTGCCGCTGCCAGCGCTCGCGCAGGGCGAAATCACTTTCCACTTGAGGCCAGTAGCGCACGACTCTGTGTGGGCCAATGTCGACGTCGTTGTAAACGCTTTCTTCACGGAACTTGAGTTCACCCTGCTCATCCAGTTCCGGCATCCACACTTCGCCATCGACACCGATGATCTCGTCGTGATCGGTGTAGCGCGGCACGCCTTTATGGGTTCGGCGACTGATCTGACCCGCTCCGCCCAGATGCCACGAAAGTCCAAACGGACCATTGCCGCTTTGGCTGCTGTAATTCAGCGAAAACTGCGGATCCCAGCCCCGCCCGGCAGACGTCGGAATCGGTAGTTCGAACGATGCCGCTCCGGTCGGCCCCACTGCGCCCCAGCTTTTACCGATGGTGGCGATCGATGCGCTTTTGGCGATGGAAGGGGTGGTGATGCTCAGCTCTTGTTGATCAGGCATGGTCGAATCCATTGCGCACGGGGTGGGCGTGAATGGACTGACGCTAACAAGAATGGCGGGTAAATGAACCTGTCAGATCTGACAGGTGCGCAAGATCATTTTGTATGCACTGGCAGGTTTCTTATCGCGGCCGGTTTGCACATGTAAAAACGGCCGGTTCATCCCTGGGGATGAACCGGCCGTTTTCAGGAGGCGAAGGGCTTACTGCACTTCGACCGCCAGGCTTTCGCTGATCTTCTGTTGCCAGATCGCAGGACCGGTAATGTGCACCGACTCACCTTTGCTGTCCACCGCAACGGTGACCGGCATGTCCTTGACCTCGAACTCGTAGATCGCTTCCATGCCCAGTTCGGCAAAGGCCAGCACTTTCGACTTCTTGATCGCCTGAGCGACCAGGTAGGCAGCGCCGCCGACGGCCATCAGGTACACGGCTTTGTTGTCCTTGATCGCTTCGATCGCGGTCGGGCCGCGCTCGGATTTGCCGATCATGCCCAACAGGCCGGTCTGCTCGAGGATCTGCCGGGTGAACTTGTCCATCCGCGTCGCGGTGGTCGGGCCCGCCGGGCCAACCACTTCGTCACCGACCGGATCAACCGGGCCGACGTAGTAGATGAAACGACCTTTGAGGTCGACCGGCAGGGTTTCACCCTTGTTGAGCATCTCGACCATGCGCTTGTGCGCGGCGTCGCGACCGGTGAGCATTTTTCCGTTGAGCAGGACGGTTTCGCCCGGCTTCCAGCTCTGCACGTCTTCGAGTGTCAGGGTGACGAGTTTGACGCGACTGGCCGACGGGACGGGTTCTAAGAGGATTTCCGGGTAGGCGTCCAGCGGTGGCGCTTCCAGCGAGGCCGGGCCGGAACCGTCGAGCACGAAGTGTGCGTGACGGGTGGCGGCGCAGTTGGGGATCATGCACACCGGCAGCGAAGCGGCGTGAGTCGGGTAGTCCATGATCTTCACGTCGAGCACGGTGGTCAGGCCACCGAGGCCCTGGGCGCCGATGCCCAACTGGTTGACCTTCTCGAACAGCTCCAGACGCATTTCTTCGATGCGGTTCTGTGGGCCACGGGCCTTCAGTTCGTGGATGTCGATGGATTCCATCAACACTTCCTTGGCCATCACCGCAGCTTTCTCGGCGGTGCCGCCGATGCCAATGCCGAGCATGCCCGGTGGGCACCAGCCGGCGCCCATGGTCGGAACGGTTTTGAGTACCCAGTCAACGATCGAATCGGACGGGTTGAGCATGGCCATTTTCGACTTGTTCTCGGAACCGCCGCCCTTGGCCGCCACGTCCACTTCCACGGTGTTGCCTGGGACGATGGAGTAGTGGATGACCGCTGGGGTGTTGTCCTTGGTGTTTTTTCGAGCGCCCGCCGGGTCGGCGAGGATCGAGGCACGCAGGACGTTTTCCGGCAGGTTATAGGCGCGACGCACGCCCTCGTTGATCATGTCGTCCAGGCCCATGGTGGCGCCATCCCAACGTACGTCCATGCCTACGCGAACGAAGACGGTAACGATGCCGGTGTCCTGGCAGATCGGGCGGTGGCCGGTGGCGCACATCCGCGAGTTGATCAGGATTTGCGCCATGGAGTCACGGGCCGCTGG